>Ga0160461_1000232_pt1 | contig 53660 bp, 52 predicted proteins | sample HID1975I_E6MG_FD_108266 | JGI IMG/M metagenome (GOLD analysis project Ga0160461, IMG submission 108266) | Enriched soil microbial communities from UW Madison campus, WI, USA - HID1975I_E6 MG | ecosystem: Environmental > Terrestrial > Soil > Unclassified | place: USA: Madison, Wisconsin...
GCAAGCGGGCTTGCACGGTTCCGCGCGCTGGACAGCAAGCCGACAACGGAAACAGGCTCCGAACGCGCGGGGCCACGATCCAGATACGATCGCACCAGGTCCAACTCGGCCCACACCCCTTGCGACACGGCCCCAACCGCGACAGATTTTGTCACCCCTCAAGGCTATAGCCGCATCAAGCGAAACAACGACGGAGCGACTCGAACATGCTGATGCAAGCCCTGCCTTCGAACAACTCTGCTTCAAGCCGCAAGGTCGCACGCGCATGGACAGCCACGAAGTCTGCATTCGACAAGTCCACTGCATAGCTTTTGAATGATTTAAGGTTTGCCTGACACTTGACGCTGTTGGCTTTCTATTGATCATCCGATGAGGGGGGAATGTTTCAATATGTTTGAAGCGGGGGAGCGCGTACGACTGAAAAACGATCCGGCGGTTGTCGGCATCGTAACCGATCGGGCACCCGAAGAACGCGCGGGGCGGACCTTCTTCCAGATCGAGCTCCCGACCGGACGTCGCAGCCTGCCGGCGAACCAGCTCGAACATGTCCTGGCCGCGCCTGATGCGCTGGTAGACTTGCGGAGCGGCAAACTCTCCTCTCCCACCGATTTGCGGCGTGCCCTGACGCATTTGCGGATGACCGGTCGCCTCGCCGACATGATCTATAGCATGGGCGCGACCAACACCGAGTTTCACGCCTATCAGTTCAAGCCCGTTCTCAAACTGTTGAACGCCCCGTCTCGTGGGCTGCTCATCGCTGACGAAGTGGGCCTCGGCAAAACCATCGAAGCCGGCCTCATCTGGACCGAGCTCGTCGCGCGCAATCATGATTGCCGGCGGCTTTTGGTGGTCTGCCCCAAACCACTTATCGAGAAGTGGCGCGCGGAACTGCGCAGCAAATTTAACGTCGATGCCCGCATTTGCGGTGCCTCCGAGCTTCTCGACACACTGCGCGACGACCAGGAACGACGCGAGGGCTTTCAGGTCATTGTATCGCTGTCAGCCGTGCGTCCGCCGCGCGGGTGGGATGACCCCGATGAACCGGCCTCCGGCGCGCGCGCTGATCTTGCGCGCTTGCTCAATGAGTCTGCGCAGGATCTTTTCGATCTCGCGATCTTCGATGAGGCGCATCATCTGCGCAACGTCGAAACGATGAATCAAAAGCTCGCCAAGCTGGTGAGCGATGTTAGCGACTATTCGCTGTTCCTCTCCGCCACCCCGATCAATCTGCGCGCCAACGACCTGCGCGCGCTTTTGAAGCTGATTGATCCCGACACGTTCGAACGGGAGTATCTCTTCGACATCCTCCAGGAGGAGAATGTCCCGCTCGTGCGGGCCTGGGAAGCCGCACGCGATACGCGCGTGCCGATGAGCGAACTGGCTCAACTGGTTGGCGAACTGCCCGAAGGGCGCGTTCTCAAGACCGGAGAACGGTTGAAACGGCTGCGCGACGAGCTTGAGAAGGGTATCGCCGATACGCCGGCGAACCGCGTGAAGCTGGCAGCCCGGATTGAAGAGATGTCGCTCCTGGGATCGACGATCAATCGCACGCGCCGCCGCGACGTCGCGGAGTTCAAGGTCGAGCGCCGCCCACAGACAGTCAAATGGCCAATGAATGCGGCTGAGAATGCCTTCTACCAACGGGCGACCCAGCGCATCGAGGCCTATGCCTACGAGAACGACATCAACGAGCGGTTCCTGCTCGCCCAGACCCAGCGCCTCCTCGCTTCGAGCCTGGCCACCGCCTATCGCCATTGGGGTGAGCGCAGCGGCTTTCTCACGCTGGACGAAGAGGAGGAGAGCGCATCCTCGGGCGCTATCCCGGGTCCTTTGATCAGCGCACTGGGCGAGATTTGCGATGACCCGGCTGTGCTGGCGGCGCTGGAAGCCGACGATACCAAGCTCGCCAAGCTGCTCGATTGGCTAGGTCAGCTGCGTACGCGCGATCCCGATCAGAAGTTCATCGTCTTTTCGAGTTTCCGCCGGACCATCAGCTATCTTGCCGCCAAACTCCAGGCGGCAGGCTTCGCTATCATGGAACTGCACGGCGGCGTCAAAGCCGATCGGCAGGAGATCGTCTCACGCTTTGCCGACGCGCCTGACCGCACGATCCTTCTCACCTCCGAGGTTGGCGGCGAAGGCCTTGACCTGCAATTCTGCCGAATTCTGATCAACTGGGACCTGCCCTGGAACCCGATGAAAGTCGAGCAACGGATCGGCCGTATTGATCGTATCGGCCAGCGATCGCCTTCGATCGACATCATCAATCTGATCGCGGCGGAGACGATCGAGGAGCAGGTCTATGACCGGCTCTATCTCAGACTGGGTATCATCCAGGAGACCCTGGGCGACTTCGAACCCATTCTGGGTGAAATCATCCGCGACATCGAATTCATCCTGACCAATCCGGAACTCTCCCCTGTGGCGCGCGCCCGCGAATTTGACCGTTCGATCCAGGCGGCCGAGCAAAGGAAAATGCAGGCCGAAGAGTTGGAGCGCGAAGCGCCCGGGCTCGTGGCGCATGGCGACAGCATCCTGCAGAAGGTCAAGGAAGCCTACGCGCCGCACAAGCGGCTCACAGCCAGCGACTTGCGCGATTATATCGCGGGTATTTTGGTGAACACGTTCGAGGGAACGCGGTTCGAGCCCGTCAAAGGCAGCGATGTCGAAGCCTATGACGTACGCCTGTCACCCAGAGCGCAGGCCGAATTTGGTCATTTTCGCAATCTGAAAGCCCGTCGCTATCCGACGCGATTTTCGCGGGATGCGGCCAGCGGCGTGAAAGCGGTTTTCGGCAGCAATCCGGACCCGGTGCGGCATCGCAGTCTCGAGGCCATCCCGATGACCCACCCGCTGGCGCGCTTTTGCGCCCAGCTCCTCGACAATCGACAGGTCGGCGTCGCGCCGCGGCCCGTAACCGCCTATCGCGTGCCGCGTCAGGCGCATTGGCCGATTGAACCGGGCCAATATGTCGTCGCTGTCGAACGTTGGTCGATTGACGGCCTTCTCCCGGTCGATCGCCTGTCATTCGCCGGCATTGATTTGAGCACGGGCGCCAGCCAGGACGAGGACGCCATCGAGCAAGTCCTCATGGAATCCTTGGCCAGCGCGCCGCAGCTTCACCATCTCGCGCCAGGCGACCTTCCGCCTATCGCAAACGTCATGGAAGCGCAGCTGCTGCCGGCACTCAAGGCACGGCGAAACGATTTCGAGGGGGCTGAAGCCGCCCGGCACTATGACGATGTCGCCACCCAGCGTGCATTGATCACCCAGCACAAGGAGCGCGAGCAAAGCAGGGCCGAGAGCCAGATCCGTGAGTTGCGCGCCTCGGGCAGCGCCAAGAAGATGAACATCACATACGCCATCCAAGGCAAGCTCACTGCCTTCCTCGCCCGGATGGATCTCAAGCTCGATCAGATCAATCGCAAGGAAAATGACCTGAGCTTTGACGAGCCGGTGCTTGTCGGCATTGCCGTGGTCGATGTCGCGGATGCTCGCATATGAGCAAGAAGGGTAAGGGGTTCACGAGCCTGGCCGACGCTGCCTCTGCGCTCATGGATTTGCGCACGGCGCTCGCCGGGACAAAAGCTGCCGTCCAAAGCGCTCATCCAAAACCTCCGGCAGCGGTGGTTGGTGGATTTGGAGATATTGAGCAACAGATGCTCGCGCGGCAGCCAGTACGACACGACCGCGCGGCAATGCGCCCGATCCCCTCGTCCTCTACAGCAGACATCGCGGCCGGGAAGCGCCCATCCAAGCCGTTGAGGGCGAAAGGCAAAAAAGCGCCGCCACCGCCCAAACCCAAGGGTCCGAAGAAGATCATCCTCAAGGCTCCGGGGATGAAGGCCGCTTACCAGGCCATCCTGGAGGCCGAGCGCGCCGCTGCGGTAAAGCCATCCGTGCCGGTCATGAAGAAACCCGCCGTGCCGCGAGAGACGATCTTTCGCAAGGTTGTCGCAGCGATCCGCAACACGACACCGATGATCGAACCGCGGCCAACTGCAATGGCGCCGCAGGCCGATGCCGCGATCGAGCACGCCATAACAGCGGGCGCGGCATGGATTGCGGATCATCGGCTGCCGGATCTCGACGATGGGTTCATCGTCGGCTTCGATTTTGGGACCAGTTCGGTGAAGCTCGCCGTGAGCCAGCCCTACCATGCCGACAATCCTACCAAAGCGATGCCGGCGCCCGATGATCTGCAATCCTTCGGCCATCCCTATCTTTGGCAGACCGCCTTGTGGCTCGACCCTGCCACCAACCGGCTGTCACTTTCCCCCATGCCAGGCGGGATAACATTGGAAGGCTTCAAGACGGGCATCATCGGAGCACATGGCGGCGAACCAGCGAGGCCGGGTCTGAGTATCACCCGCATCGAAGCGGCGGCTGCCTTTCTCGCTCTCCATCTTGCGCATTTCTTCGGATGGTATCGCCAGACCAAGCCGCTCGGGCCGGCGGGGGCCGATCAGTTCATGGCGGTGAACATAGGTATTCCGGTCGCGGCTCATGACGATGCAAGATGCTTCTCGATCTTCAAGCGGATCGTTGCCGCAGCCTTGGAGCTCGCACCATTCGCCTCGCAATTGACACCCGATCTCGTCAGGCAGACCCATTCTCGATCCCCGGATCGGCTGCCCGACGGCTTCTATCTGGTGCCCGAACTGACCGCAGCGGTTGCCGGCTATGCTTTCGCACCGACCTCACAACCGGGCTCCCATATGCTCGTGGATGTGGGGGCATCGACGCTCGATATCGTCGCCTTCAATCTTGTCGGACGCGAGCGTGTCGCCGTATTCTCCGCCGCGGTCGAACTTCTGGGCGCTGCGGCGCTGGGCAGCGCCCTGGCGCATCGCATCAACGCCAAGGATTTCAAGCGCGCCTGTGATCATGAATTCGAGGAGGTCTATGGCCGAGCGCGTTCGCCCGAACGCGCAAGGGATGGCTTTCATGCCGCTTTCCGCAGAAGGCCGGTCCAGCTGCTGGTGACAGGCGGCGGCTGCAAGACAAAGGTCCACGATCAGTTCATCGCGGAAATGCCTACGGAAGCCGTACTGGGAGCCAGTGCGATGATCGCCCCCCTCCCTCCGGAATCCATGACCGATTTATCCTGTGACCGGTCTCGCTTGCTGCTCGCATATGGGCTGACCCGCGATCTCCCCGATCTCCCTGAGATCCGACTGCCATCGCAAGTGCCCTCGATCACACCGCTCACGCGGATCGAACCGCGCTTCATCGGGCCGGAGATGACCTGACCCGACATCCCGAGAGCGGGAAGAAATTGCCGGGAAATCCAAGGCATCGCCGCCAGAATCAGGAAACGTTGGCCGCCGATATTTTCGTTAGCAGACATTTGAGGAGCAGGACGCGTTGGGATTGGAAGGACTTAGGCTAGACGGCGACCCATTCTGGACGAAGACCGGCAGTTGGACGATGGGCCTTGACCCATTGGGCCTGCAGGCAACCAGCATCAGGATCTATCAGTCGTTGGTGCCAAACATCACCAACATCACCAACCGCCTCCGATATTATGCCTATTTCCCGTGGTTGGTCGAACTCTACGAAAAGCTCCATCATGCGGATGATCCGGTGCGTTTTGCCCGGTTCATGCGGCGCGGCGAGGCGCTCTACGCCCTGGCAACTGTTGTGAATAATTTGGAGGGAAGTGACGGACTGGGCGGAGCGAACTGGGCAAATCAGCAGCGAGAATTAGCGCGCAGCAATGGCATCGACTTCAAACCATTCACCGACGATAGAACGTCCGAGATAACCTACCTGCAGGCGGCACGGGGCAATTATGGGGCTGCCTATGCGCCCACGCTTGTCGAGATGGGCTGGTTGACCGCGTCGTCGGTCCCGGTCACCCAGGGCCATGGCGAAAGCATTGCCGCCGCGTTCGCGACCTCGATCGGCGCTATCGCAACCGACATTGAGGCTGTCCTGCTCTCTGGAACAGCGACATCGCAGCAGCTCCAGGACATCGGCGCGGCCGTCCACCCCGCCCATATTCCGTCCGGTTCGCAGGAGCAGGCCGTTTTGCGGGATTTCCTCCTCGGGACAAGCGATCAGTCCAAGCAGGGATCCGCGCGTCGCGCGTCGATCTGGCTCGTTCTCGACCTCTATCGCAAGGGCGTCGAGCCCGGTGACATCGAGGGCTTGAGGCGGGCACTTTACGCACGCCGGCTGCCAAGCGGGCAACCATATCACGCACCGGGCGCAACCGTGGACAAATGGCGGGCCTATCAAGCCAATGAATATGGTCATATTGCGCTGGAGTGCGCCCTCAATGGCCTGATAGGCCTGCAGTGCGATACCTATCCAAACGGGATCGAACCCCGACACCTCATCGCCGAACTGGTGGATGAAGCGATCCCGCAGGAGACATCAACCTGGTCGGATTGGGCTAACGCTCTGGTCGGGCTTGCCGACAGTGACGATGCTCTACACGCCGCAGCCGTCCTGGAAAATCTGAGGTCGGGCCTGCGGCCCACACCCGAAACCCTGCTCGATGCGTTCAAACTGCTCGGCATCCTCTGGGCAAAATGGGCCAGAAACGACGGTGATGTTCGGCCCATCATCGCGCGCGCCGCAGGCCGTGACGGTCGCTCGCTCGATGGCATTTTGCGAACGCTTGATGCGACGCAGCAGGAGCCCGTTGGCCAAGCGATCGCCGCTGTCTTGCTCAAGCACATCATCATCGATCATCAGATCATAGCGGGCCGCAAGCTTTCGGCAGCCGGCACCTTTACCTATCATTTCCTGATCGAGGACGGACTGCTGAGCGAAGGGCGATTGGGAGAATATGGCTATACTACGCCGCGCCTCTTCAACCTGACACGGGTCTTGCGGGATGCCGGATATCTTGATGACGGCGGGGTCACAGCCGAAGGGGAGGCGTTCCTTGAACAGAATCAGCCTCTTTAAGGATCTGGCGCGCACCGGTTTCCATACATCCATCACGACGACCTATTCGGTGGACGCGGCCTTCTATGATGGATCGCTCCATCATCGGCTGCGCAGCTACGGGTGCGACAACAACATCCTCATGGCCGATGCCAGCATGCTGCAGCGCGCGATCGCCGAGACTCCGGAATCCTTTGCCCGTGCGGGATCCGCTTATGCCGTGTTGCCCATTTCCGTCTCCGGTGCCTTCCATCCGAAGGTCAGCATTCGCTTAGGCAGCGATGCGGGCTGTGTGGTTATCGGTTCAGCCAATGCAACGGCTGCAGGCTGGGGACGCAACCGGGAGATCGTCGGTCAGTTCGAATGGTGGCGCAAGCGCGCCGATGACGATGCGACAGCCAATCGCCAGTTGATCCGCAAGGCCTTCGACTATGTCTTACCCTGGCTGCAAGAAGCCGGGCTAGACGCTGTAAAACGCAAACTCGATCTGATCGAACGCGATGCGGCCTGGCTGTTTGAGGTTGATGCCAATGACGCGCCGCTTGCCCTGAGCGATGGGTCGCTGGTCGACTTGCTGTGCGAAAGCGGGAGGAACGAGACGGGCATTCTCAGGCGCCTGACCGATCTTGTCGGCGCGGCGCCCGTAACTCGGCTCATCATCATGTCACCCTATTGGGATGCAAAGCTCGACGGCTTGCTTGGCCTGATCGATGCGTTGCGCCCCCAAGAGGTCGTCATCGCGCTCAGTGCGCACCGGCCAGAATTCCCGCTGGATGGATTGCCGCACATACCCGATGCACGGTTTGTAGGCGTCTTCGATGGCAATGACCGTGCGCGCTTCATCCACGCCAAGACGCTGCTCATCCAGACCGACCACGGGGATCACCTGGTCTTTGGTAGCGCGAATTGCTCGGATGATGCCCTTGGCCTCCTCGACAAGGCGGCGCGCAACGCGGAATGTTCTGTCTACCGCCGCGTACAGGCCGGTCAGGGCCTTGCGGCTTTGGGCCTCGATATTTCCATGTCGATTGACCGCAGCGATCTATATGCGCCGACCAAGCAGCTCACCGATGGCAAGACCGGCTCATCCGTTTTTCCCGGGATCTTAGAAGCCGCCGGCAACATCATCCGATGGACACCCTCGAACCGCATTACGGAGCCTGAGGGCGCCGTCCTTGTCATTGCGGAGGGGGAGTTTGCATTCCATCCGACCCGCAGCGGTGGTCAGTCGGTCGAGTTACCCAGCAAGCCCCGCCCGCCTCTGATTGCGCGGGTGCGATTGGCGGATGGAACGCTGACCAGCGCCGTCATCGTCAATGATGAGGTCAGCTTGACTCATGCCGCGCCTGGCATGGGCGACAAGCGCCTGCGCTCTGCCTTTGCGAAGGTCGAACTGGAGGATGGCGATTTTCTTGAACTGGCCAGTCTGGCCGCCATCATATTTTCCGAGACGCCGCAGACCAGACGAAAAGCGGCGATGCCTGCCACGTCGGCGGGACGGTCAAGGACGAAGAGCAGCAGCGGCGACGCCGAGCACGAAGTCCATGATTATGACAGCCCGGAAGCTTTTCGAACGGCCATGGCAGCAAGTGTTCCGGCGACAGGCGACAGCGGTCGGCTCAATTTTGATGATCCGGACGCGGTCAACCTCCTCAGGATCATCTTGCGTGGGATCAACCAGCCCCAGCAAGATGAGCGTGACGATGCCGACGACGATACGCTCTACACTGACGAGATGCCGCAGAGCGAGGATGATCCCGGCCCGGATCATGGCGACAGCTTGGAGGATCCATCGGGTGGCGAAGACGGCAATCCGCCTGTCCGAGAGCCGCGGGTTTACCGCCGCGATGAAGCCGAGAGGCAAAGCCTCGACATTTTGAAAGCTCTGGGTAGCTTCGAAGCGTATATTGCCCGCCTGGCTGGCGAAGAGACGGCTCCGCCACGCAAACTCACAGCCGAAGTCTGTTTTATCCTTCGGTTGATGGTCGAGGCCTGCCGCCGCCCTCTCCAGATCAAGGAGGGCGATCAGCGCGACGAGCTGTTTGCGCTCGACCTCGTTCCCAAGCAGCATGATCGCGAGCGTGCCTTCGTCGTACGCGCGGGGCGCATCCTGCAACGGCTGTGGCTAGGAAGCCGATCGGAGACAGCGCTCCTGTCGCGTATCTCTATCGGGCAGCATCAAACCGAGCTGCCCTATGATTGTTTTGCTCTGATCGTGCTCAGCCGGTGGGCCCTTGCCCGCTCGGTTATGGCGGCCGATGGCAGCAAGCAAACGCAGCTTGCTGCATTGGTGACCCGCAGCACGGTCGCCATCTGGAAGACCACCCAAAGCTGGCCTTCGCTGGACGCCACCGCCGAACATGATTTCGTCCGCAAGCTGGACGGTGCGCTTGGCATTGATCCGGAAGAAACCGAGCGACTGTTGGCGCATTACAGCCAGCTCAGCCAACAGCTCCAAACAGGCTGAAGGCGTGTCCGTCACCCGTGGGTAGTGATTTCGAAGCCAGGTTGACACCGGTCCGGACTGAGCGTTTCGGATCACGACAGCATCGGGAACGCCTGAAGCGCACCTCCTCATCTGATTTCAGCGACGCACTATGTACGATCCAACATCGATCCTCGCCCAATTGCTGGAGGCGGCGCCCGTTCCTCTCGAGACGATCCCGCAAGGCCAGGGTATATACGCGCTCTACGATCATGACAGCCATGCGCGCTACATCGGCATTACCGCCAAATGCCTGCACGACAGGATCTTTACGCGGCATGTGGGCGGCGATGGCAACAGCCACAAATTCTCGACCGTCTACAATGCCGGCCGCATGTTTCACGCGCGCAAAGCGCCGACCTCCTGCCCGAGAGACGGCAAGATCGCCAAGGAATTGCGCCGGCTCTTCGTCAGGGCGCATTGCCGTGCGGTGGCGATCGCGCTTCCTGGTCTTTCCTGGGCCGAGCTGCTTTCGCTTGAAGCCCATGTCCTGGCGGCGGCGCCAACAGACGCGAAGCGTTGGAATGATACCCGGGTGCTGAGCACCGTTGACCCTATAGAGCAGCTCAATGTCTTTCTGGCAGGGCTGCAATGGCCGCCTGAAAAGCATCTGGCCGTCAATCGGCAGGCAGAGCGTTGGCAATCTCTTGCGCGGTAAGGCGGGAGCCCCGCGGCAGGGATCGCCACCCGCATGGGCTGAGACTTGGGGTATCCAAGGCTCAGGGCGCAGCCTGGAGCCCGGTCCGGCCCTGCCGGAGCCGCCCGTTCAGCTGTTGATGGCCCGCCGGAAATTGCCCAGCACGGAGCACAGCTTCTGGCTTTTGCGCTTGAGGTCGACGAGCCGTTCCTCCGCTTCGGCTTGTTCGAACAACAGCGTCATCCGTTCCGCCTGCTGCGCCCGGATTGCGACATGACGCAGGATCACGATCCATTTGCCGGTGCGTTCGAGCGCGATCTTGGCCTGGCCATGGGCCAAAGTGGATCGTAGTCCCTCGAGCGTGCGCAGGTCCGCAAGCGCCTTTGCGGCCGCCTTACCTTCCAGGGCGAACACACCCTCCTCCGCGATGAGCTTGCTGAGGTCGTCAAACCGCTGCCCGATCAGATGTCGCAGCCGTACCGCCTCGCCCCGGCTCGGGACCGTCTTAAGGAGAAGGAGGGTTTCGGTGACGGCCGCCTCGGCTGCCGAGAAATGCTGAAGGCATGCGCCGCGCCACGCATTCACATCGTGGATCGCCCGATTCCACAACGGATCGTCCTTCGCGATATCGGCCGGCACCTGCGCATCCATGGTCCGATGCCTAGCGCCGACGTCTTTATTTTTCGGTGAATCGCCCCCCTTCCTCGCCGGTCAGGCGGAGCGCCATCAGCACCCGGCCCGGTGGCTGTCAGTCGAAAGGATCATATTCGGCCAGTAGCGCCACATGGCCGTCCATATCGTCCGCGGTGATGACGCCATAATGCGGTCCGATCGCGATGATGCAGGTCACCACCATGAGGCTGCGCGAGAGACTGAAGGCGTGACGGCGAGCGGTGGCGATATCGGTGAACATGTCGGGGCTCCTTGGCGCGCCGGCGGGTCCGTCCCGCTCGACTGGCGCCCGACGTGTCCGGCCGGTGGCCGCGATCACTTTTTTGGGTGCAGCCCCAAAAAGCCGTAGCGCAGCGACCGGACCCCTTGCGGGTTGAGCGTAGAAGGCCGCCGGACGGACCAAGGATTGCGCCTTTTTGAGAGCGGGACGGACCCGCCGGCCAGACCCGGCATCTCCAGACCCATCGACCTTGGCGGCTGTCGTCGGCCCGGCTCCTGCCCATGGTGTCCGGATGACAGGCTGGCCCATCTGGTTTAGCGCTGCGGCCATGATGCTTGCGCTTATGCTCGCTGCAGCCGTGGTTCCTGCCGGCCAGCCCTTCACATGCACACCGACACGCGTGTGGGATGGGGATGGACCGATCTGGTGCCGTGAAGGCATGCATGTCCGCCTTGCCGGCATCGCCGCGCGCGAGATGGATGGCAGCTGTCGGCAAGGCCAGCCCTGTCCGGACGCGAGTGCGCTTGCCGCCCGTGACGCGCTGGTCACCTTGTTGGGCGGGGCCAAGGGGCGCAGCAACACCGGTCATATTCTCGTCGACGGCCCTGCCCTAGCCTGCATTTCGACCGGTAATGCGCGCGGTAATCGGACCGGAGCCTGGTGCGCAGGGCTGACCATTGGCGACCTCAGCTGCGCAATGATCCGCACCGGCACGGTGCTGCGCTGGGAGCGCTATGCGCAAGGGCGATGCCGTTCGCGCTGATCGGACCATGATGGATCGCCTACGGTGACGATGAGGTCCATGATCCCGCTCATTTCGACCCGCAATCACAGGGATAAGCGGTTGCCTCACGACGAAGGAGCCAAAGTGGTCAAATGCTTGAAGCGCGACATGGATATGGCTCGCGACCTTCTCCTCCAGATCGAGGCGGGCAAGACCGTCTTTCAGATCCTTGACCCTGCGTCAGCGGATGCCCTCGGTATCGAGCCTGATGCACCGATGACCGAAGAAGAGGCCGACAAGCTCGCACTGCATCTCGACCTCCTTGCCGACGCGGGGTTCATCGACGTGCGGCGGCTGTCGGGAGGCTATTGGCAGATATCCAGCCTCAACTGGGCGGGCCATGATTTCATCGACAGCGTGCGCGATCCCAAAATCTGGCAAGCGACAAAGGCAGCAGCCACAAAAGCTGGAGGCTTCAGCGTCGATCTGCTGAAGGCGCTCGCCAAGGGGCCTTTTGAAAACGCAGCTCGAGAAGTTCACCGGTGTAGAAATCGACCTGTAGGCCTGCCCAACACGCTTGGTGCACCGAAATGAGGCGACCCGGCGGCAAGGCCGCCGGGCTTGGTCTCGACGATCTCAAAACGGGATTTCATCCTCGTCGGGCTGCTGTGCGTCGCCCGCCGGGTCGGTCGCCTTGGCGCGAGTGAGGAAGGTCACCTCATCGGCGATGATCTCGACACCGTAGCGCTCGATATTCTCGCTGTCGGTCCAGCGGGTATAGTGGATGCGGCCGCGAACCATCACCTTCATGCCCTTGTCGACATATTGCTCGACCGTCTTGCCGACGCCGTTGAAGCAGGTGATGCGGTGCCATTCGGTGTCCTCGAGCCGGCGGTTGTTGTCGTCGCGCAGGATTTTGCCGGTGCTATCGCGCTTGGGGCGTGAGGTCGCGAGGCTGAAATGCGTAATCTGGGTGCCGCCCTGGGTAGTGCGGGCTTCGGGGGTGGCGCCGACATTGCCGGCGAGGATGACGAGATTGTGCATGACCGTGTTTCCTTCGTTTCAGGTCCAAGGGACCGTCCCTTCGACTGATACCCGGCCAAGGCGGGCAGGAGGGAGCATCCACCGGCAGCGCAGCGACGGGAAACTCCGAGACAAGGGGTGGTGCGGGCAGCCGTGGCACACGGCAACACGGCCTGAAGGCTCGCGGGTTGGATGGAACCGGCGGCCGACTTAGGGGTCAGATGAGGAGAAGGGCGATGGGTCGCTTGGGCCTAAGTTTCAGGAACCCGTCCTTTGCCATGCTCGCCATCGCGCCATGATGTATTCCCGACCTGCCTTATGAACACAGGTGCATCCCTATCTGGAGCACACTCGGCCCCGCACAACGGGCGCGGAATGTAGGAGAATGGACGAGCCGGCAAACAGCCGGGATTGGTCGCTATCGCCACAGCACAAGCTGCAAAACCAGCAGGGCGGCGAGCAGATATGACGTGAAATGCGAAGGTTTGGCCGATCCAGCCCCACCTGGACAAAGCCGATATCGAATCTGCGCTAAGGGACAGCGATGAGGCGGCCGTTAGGCCGCCAGCACTTCCCGGGCACCGCACAGATCATCCGGGCAATATTGCAGGCTCGATCCGAAGGAGTAGACGGTGCTCACCCGGCTTCCGTCCCACACGAATTTGAAGTGATCGCGCTGCACCGCGCGTTCGAGGACATCGCCCTTGAGCACGCTCACGCACAACCCCGACGGCCGCTCCACTGGCCTGAACAGCAGTCCGTCAAAGCCCGCCTCGGCAATCTGACGGCCGCGCCGGCGGCGCTCCGCCAGATCAAGCTCGGGATCCCAATCGCGGCCATCGACAAACCGGCCTTTAACCTGCCGCGAGAGTTCGCGCATTTCCAGACCGATCGGCGCTTCGCCCGTCTTGCTGAGGAACGTCTCGCGCCTACGGATCGAGATTGCCAAGGCGGTTTGCATATCGGCTGCCAGCTCGAGCGCCGGACGATCGGCGTCGAAGAAACGCGTGCCGTCAGGATTGGGATAGGCGAAGGGCGCGTGGTTCCAGTTCTGCAACAGAGGACCATTGCCATCCACCACGTTCGCCCCGTTCATGAGACGGTCGCGTTCGCGCAAGCGCGGATTGGTCAGCGATTCGATCTCGGCCAATGCGTCACTGCGGTCATTGGCGACGCGCGCAAACACATCGATGGTCGGGAAGCGCGAAGGGATGAGCGTGAAGAAGCGCTGCTCGATGTCTTCTGCGACAAATTCATCCGCCACGTTGCGCATCCACATATTGCCTGACGCGATAGATATCCATGACCTGGCCGCCGCGCATCACATCGAGCGCGCTTTGACCGCTGAACTGGGCGTTGGGCCGGCGCACCCAGCCATCGGCAGCGCGGGTATCGGGCAGCAGAATTTCCAGGGCCTTGTGGATCGCCAGCAGGTGCGAGACGCGTTCGACCGTATCTCTTGGGATCGAACCGCCTTCCTTCTTCCATTTGAAGAATGTTGATCGGCCGGGTGATCCCAGCAGGAGCAGCTGGTCCTCGGTGGACAGCTGCCACAGTTCCGCCAGTCCCTGGAAAGCTTCCATAACCGCCGGAATCGCGGACCGCCCCTCGCCCGCCTGGGCGTTGGGTTCGAGCTTAGCCACGCATAATTCTCCTTCTGTCCATTTTTGGACTTGAAACATGATTCAGTCCCGATGTAGATAGTCTATATCGAGACTCAATTCGAACTCTAGTCCACGGTGGATTCGAGATCAAGAGTCAGCCCGAAAACGGAGCATCGGACATGGCTAGCGGCCACGACAAGTTTCAGTTCACCGTCGACGGTGCCCTGCGCGGCACCCGAGACAAAATCTTGGATGGCAGCCAGATCCGCGAAATCGCGGGCTTGGCACCGGTCAGCGAATTCGTCCTCATCCAGATCATTGGCGGCATCGCGCGCTCGATCAGCATCGAGGAGGAGGTACGCTTCGAAAGCGGCGAGACTGCCGTCTTCCTCTCGTTCCGCAGCGACCGCACGTATAGCTTCACGGTCAATGAACGGGGCTGGGAATGGGGCGCTGCCACGATCCTTGCCGCCGACATCTTTCGCCATGCCGGGATCGACGCGGAGATGGAGCTGATCCTCGACAGCGCGCAGGACGCTGTCATCCCCGCCGATGGCGAGGTGAGGCTGGACGGTGCGGGTGTCGAGAGGATCCGCAGCCGCGAGCCGAAGATGGTGACCATCAAGGTCAACGGGCGGCCGCGCACCGTCGAGAAGCGGCGGCACAGCTACCGGGAGATTGCGGCGATCGCTTATCCCGATCCCGACTTCGAAAACTTCAACTACACGATCACCTATCTCCACGGCGTCGATGGCGCCGAAGGCGATCTCGTCGAAGGCGAGACCATTCAGGTGAAGAAAGGGATGGTCTTCAATGTCCGCCGCTCTGATAAATCGTGATCCGTATCTGCAGCGTCTGGCTGCCGAAGGCTTCGAGCTTGAGGTGGCGAACAGCCACCTGATCGTCCACTCCGTGCCCTATGTCACGGCCGAGCAGACATTGGCGAGGGGCGTGCTGACCTGCGCCCTCTCGCTCGACGGGGCAGGCCTAACCGCGACGCCACAAGGTGATCACACCATGTATTTCGCTGGGGGTACGCCCTGCCACCGCAACGGCGCGCCCATGGGCAACATCATCAACAATTCCCAGAAGCAGCGCTGCGGTGATTTGGACGTGGATCATTATCTCTCGTCCAAGCCCGAGGTCACCCACCGGTATGAGAATATCTATGACAAGGTGGTGGCCTATGAAGGGCTGATCGGCGGGGCGGCGCGATCGCTCGACAGGACGGCGAACGCGCGAACTCATGCCCGCGCGATCATCGCCAATGACGACAGCCCATTCGCCATCCCCGATTCTGCATCGGCCCGCTATCGGATCGGCGGCGTGAACCGCAAGTTGCAGGGGCGCGTCGCCATTATCGGCCTGGGCGGGACCGGATCCTTTCTGCTCGACCTGCTGGCGAAGACCTGGGTCACTGAAATCCATCTTTATGATGGCGACCAGCTTCTGAACCATAATCTGTTCCGGTCGCCAGGCGCGCCGGAACCCGAACTGCTCAGGGATTTCCCCTATAAGGTGAACTATTACGCGCAGGTCTATGCCCGGATCCACACCGGCATCACCCCTCACCCGGTTCGCGTCACAGCCGGCAATCTGGGTGAGCTCGCCGGCTTCGACTTTGTATTCGTCTGCATCGACACGGGCTCATCGCGCCGCGAGATCGCGCAAGGACTGCTGCAGATGGGTGTCCCGTTTGTCGATACAGGCATCGGCGTCGGGCTGGAAGAAGACTGCCTTGATGGCTGCGCCCGCGCGACCTTCATCCGCCCGGGGACAGACTGGTCCGAAGTCGAGCGGCTATTGCCGTTCGGCGACGACAAGGAAGAGGATGATCTCTACCGGACCGATATCCAGATCGCGCCGGTCAATGCGCTCAACGCCATCATGGCGATCATGCGGTGGCAGCGTTGGTCGAACTATTTCCGCGACGAGCGCAATGAGGTGAACGCGGTCTATATGATCGAGGGGAACAACATCTCGAACAGGGCGGCGTGATGGCCCGGGTCGATAGGCTCAGAACCGTCTTCGTCGCCGAGATACCCGAGCGTCTTGAGGACGGCATTCTCTATGTATCGGAAGAATGCCACGTCGCTTTGCACAATTGCGCCTGCGGATGCGGGGAGGAGGTATCGACGCCCCTGGTTCGCACCGAGTATCGGCTTGCGATGGAAGGCGGCGAGGCTTCGATCTGGCCTTCCATCGGCAACCATGATTTCGCCTGCGCATCGCATTATGTGATCAGGCATGGCGAGATTCTGTGGGCCGGCCGGATGTCGCGCTCAGCGATCGAAGCTGGACGCGCGCGCGACCGCCGTCTCAAGCGACCGCCTGCCCCCACTCCAGCCCCCCTGCCCGCCCCTGCCGCCAAGCCGGTGGCTCCGGCGAGGCCCGGCCCATTCCGGGCCGCTTTGCAGCGGATCGCGGCGTGGTGCGGCAAGCTGTTCGCTGGAAAATAAAATGGGGTGGCGCGGCTTTCCGGCTGCGCCGCCCCATAGGTGAAAACCAATCAAGGCCGCGCCCGGCTTAGCCGGGCGCGGCCTGCGCTGGCGGGGTGCCGAGCGGGCCGCGGCGATCAACAACCCGAATGCCGCGGGCCTTTGCTTCGATCACCAGCCTCTCGGTGACGCCATTGCCTTGAAAGGCGATGACGTAGCGTGGCTTGACGGACAGCATCTGTTCGTTGCGACGGAAACCGGCCCGGTCGCCCAGCTTGCGATCGAGCCCGAACCGCAGCTGTTGAATTGCATTTTGCTCGGCCCAGGAGGCTGCCAGACGTTCGATACCTTTCATGTCGCCGCCATGGACGAGATACATGTCGCCGACGCGTTCGCGTACGGCATTGAGCGTGCGCAGCAGGTTATCCGCGAATTGCTTGGCATCATCGTCGCTGGTGAAACGCAGCCGTCCCCCGACGAAGATGACAGGCGTACCCTGGACCATATTGGCATCGCGCACCCGTTCGCGCCGCGCCTGGAGATAGGCTCGGCCATCGACGATGGCCGCAGTGGTGCCCAGCGAAATGCGGTTACCCGATGCCGGCACCCAGGAACGGCCAGTCTCGTGCATATAGTGGCGCGCGGCTGTGTCGCGCATGGCTTCATAGGCTTCGGCGCACTGCTCGATCTGGCGGGCAAGGTCGATCTTGTTCTCAAGATCCGTGGTCGCGATCTCCGAGCCATCCTGTTCGGCGAGCAGAAGCCGGATTTCGTCGGTCAGCCGGTCGATCATCTGATGTTTCCGGGCCGTCGCGCGGTGGAAGAGATTGACAAGGCCCCAGCCAAGATCCTCGATATCCCGCTCGAGCGCGCTGAAGGGGAAAAGCGCAAACAGATCGCTCCAGATGGCACTGACGGTTTGTTCCATGGCGGCGGCGGGGGGTGGTGCCTCGAGGCTACGGGCGTGTCCCGCAGTATCGAGATGACCAAGTTCAAGGGCGGAGAGTATCGCTGAGAGGGTACTGGTCATGGGCTTTGCCTTTCGTTCCGTTCAAGCCCGACGGCCCATCCGCCGGATGCAAAGCCTCCGGGCCATCGAAACGAGCGGCAGCGGCACCGCCGGGCAAAGCCCAAGGGAAACCCGGGGCAATGCGGGCGGTGCGGGCAGGCGCGTCAGCGCCAACTCGGCCGGGTTGGCCCGGGTTGCTGCGGCCAGCGCGATGGCCCATGCGTGCGCATCCTCTGGCGAGGGCCGAGGTCTTGAAAGGCAGATGTTGCGGTCCATGGCCTCGGCCACATGCAGATTATCGCGCCATGCATCTTGAGGGGACGGGCACGCCGCTCCGGCCTTCCCGGCGCGCCCGCCTCCACCATGCGACCGTTGGGCCGCAGGCGGCCGGTCCTTATGACGGCCGACCTTGGTGGGCTTCCTGCGGGATCGCCGCCATTCCCACCGCCATGCTCGATCCGCCCCATTGTGCGGCGTCTCCCATGGTCCCCGCGCTTATCGGGTCCGGGTCCCCATTGTCAGTCCAAGGACGATGGCATCGCGCCAATCGCCTCGATCTCGGCGATCCGCTGGAATTCTCCGAGATATTCCTGGCGATGATTGGCAAGCCACCGCGAAACCAGAGCGTTGCCAAGCAGCTTGGCGATGTAACCCCGCGCGACCGTCAGGTGGAGATTGTCGATGCCGTAGCTGTCTTCGACAGATTTGACCTGGGTTTGCAGGGCAGCGAGCTCCCGCTCCATCCGGGCGATTTGCTGGCTGGTCGGCCCTGACGCATCTGGCCTGGTGGATTTTCGGGGGGCGACGAGCTGCTCATCGGGGGTTGCGGCGAGCAGGGCGCGGGCAAACATCAAGGTGAAATTATTCTGGCCGATCATCAGGTCGGCCGCCTCGATCTGGCGCACGGCTGACATACGGCGCAGGATATCGAACACTTTCATCGAGCAGTTCGTATCCTTCAGCATATCGGCCGCTTCAGCCGTAATGCCATCGAGCAGGCGGAAGCGCCGACGGATGGATTGCACTTCAAGGCCCAGCGCATCGGCGATGAGGCTCGAGGCGACGCCGCGTTCGATAGCCCGCACGATCATGCGATGCTCCTGGACCGGCGGCAGGCGGTTCACCCTCTTATTGTAGGTGTAGGTCTCATCGTCCGTTGCGATCAGGCAATCGACACTCTGAATCTCGAGCTGCTTGAGCGCCTCGATCCGCAGATGACCATCGAGCAGGAAATATTTCCCGGGATGCTGGGTATCAGGAACGACGGCGGGAGCTTCGACAAGACCGATGGCTTTGATCGAACTTACAATCTGGGAAAATTTCCGGCTTTCGCGCACACCGTCACGCAGCGATTTCAGAGCAATGATCGCGTCGATCGGCACGGTGACGGTTTCCCGTTTGAAGCCGAGGGTCACGCGATTGTCGGCGCCCCCGTGATCAAGCGTACCGCCATCGGAAGACCAGTCAGTCATCATCTTCCCCCGCAATCCGCAAGGCCAGCGCGCGCGGCATGGTCTCCAGGCCCTCCGCGCGCAGCAAGGTCAGAAACCCCTCGTCAGCCAAGAGATCCTTCATCGCCTCTACGATGAACAACAGCCGGGTCTGGGTGAAATCGGACTTCTTGACGAGCAGCCGCTGCTTTTCGGCTTCGCGCTGATATACCTGCATCAAGTCGTTGGCTGTCAACTTCCGATTGGCATTCTTGCGGCCCAGTCTCCCCTGCGACAGCGAACGGTTACGGCCGCGCATGCGCAAATCCAGGAGCCGCCGGACAGCCGCCAGCTTCTTGCCGCGTAGCTTGCCGGTCTCGTAGGCATCGAGCAGCAGGCTTTGTGCTTCGTCAGTTTCCGCCCGCGAAATCTCCATGGCGAGGCTGATCGGGATAAGCCCCGTTTCGACGGCGGCAACGAGCCGCTCCTCGCCGCGCTCGAGCAGCGAGACGACCATACTCACCCAGGAGCTTGCGACGCCGATCTTCCGCCCGATCTCCGCCTCGCTATAGCCGCGGTTGCGCAAGGCCCCGACCTCGCGCATCACATCGATCGGGCGCTGCACCCTGCGGGCGATGTTCTCGACCAGGCTCATCACGAGACAGTCGCTCTCGCTGGCCTCGATCACCACTGCGGGTATTTCGCGCTGGCCCAGCATCTGAAAGGCCTCCAGGCGCCCTTCCCCACAGACCAGATCATAGCGTGGCCCGCTCGGGCCATCATGTCGGCTCACCGTGATCGGGCGCTTAAGGCCGATCGTCTCGATATTGTTCACAATCTCGCGATGCTGGCGCTTGTTGCGCGCCCGCGGGTTGATGACCGTGATCCGCGAGATCGGGATGAGTTCAATCTGCTGGGGGTGGGGAGCGGACATCAGGCAGCCTCCGAAACGGCGACCGGCGCGGCAATATCGTACAGGAGATCGAGGCTATCGAACCGGTAGGCGTCCAGGCAAAGCCCATTGTCTTCGGCAAGCCGCAGACGCTTGGCGACGAGATCGAGGCGCGGAAACATATAATAATCGAAGGGGCCGTAATTGGCGCTATCCATCCGGACCACGACCGTGATGTCAGGCATGCGCGATGTGTCGAACCGGATCTTCCAACGCAGCAGCCCCGTAGCGGTGGTGACGCAGCGTACAATGACGATCGACAGGCTGAATTCTTCGTTGACGATGACATGGTCGCTCTGACTGTCCTGAGCAACCGCGCTGCCGGCGCCCCGCAGACCTTCGAGTATCTGATCCAGGATACCGGGATGGAGTTTGCGCAGGGCCTGGTTGACGGCGATATAGCGATAGTCGCGATCCGGGGTGAAACCGACCAAGCCGTAAGCGCGCAGCAAGCTACCAAATCGTGAGCTGTAGGCGCTGCTGGACGGCATGCCATCACACTCGTCGATGATGATCCCTGATAAGAGCCCTTTGCGCTCAAGCAGCGCCTGAAGTGCAGCGAGCATTTCGGTGTCGGACAATCGGAACGAGCGTGCCGTGATGATTGCCCTGGCGGCTTCGAACAGGTCGCGTTCGACGATCGCCTCAAAGGCGCCGGCTGCGCGAATCCACATGCCAGGGTCGTTGCGAACCCGCTTTTTCTTGAGTTTGAACGACTGCCGGTTCCAAACATTGTCGCCGACATATTTCTCGTTGATCAGAACCTGATGGATCGTCCCGCGCGTCCATGACCGGCCAAGATCCGTCGTGATATTGCGGGAATTGAGATCGTCGGCGATATCCTGCTCGCTGCGACCATCGTGGACGAACGCCTGATAGATTTCCTGAACGATGCGGGTTTCCTCAGCCGGTCCAGGCGTGAGGATCACCCGGTCGGTCTGAATGCTCTTATGCTCTCCGCGCGTCAGAGTGCCTTTGGTTTCGCCGCGTTCATCGACGAGTGTCCGGCGAAGCCCGAAGCCGGCCGGGCCGCCTTGGCGAAAGCCTTTTTCGATGAGGCGCCCCTGCCCGGCAAACACTTTGACCGATAGCTCGCGGCTATATTCGCCGGCCATCGCGCGTTTGACGCCCTTAACGATCGTCGAGACCGGACTGCCGTCATTGTCGAACTGCTCAGTGCAATATTCGACCGAGATGCCGGCCCGCTTGCAGATATATTCGTAATAGGCGCTTTCGTCGGCATCCTGAAAGCGACCCCAGCGGCTGACATCATAGACCAGGACCATCGTGAAATCGGCAGCGCCGGTCTGGACGTCCTCGATGAGCTGTTTGAGGGCATCCCTGCCATCGATCTTGAGGCCACTTTTGCCGGCATCCGCATAGGTCCGCACGATCTCGATCCCGCGGGCGGCGGCATAGTGGCGGATCGCGTCGGCCTGATTCTCCGTCGAATATTTCTGGTGATCGGTGGACATGCGGACATATTCGGCCGCGCGCACTTGTGGCCCTTCCGGTTCGACATCGGGGTCATCATCGGCACGCCAAGGCTCCAAGGCTCGCATCTCCATGAGCATGTTGCGGCATCCGAGGCGACCATCTGGTGCAGCCCATAACAAGGGCCGCGCGCCTCGACGTTCTCATCAGCACTGTAGCTGCGAAAGGAACGGGAGATGTTGCCGAAAAAGGGCAGGAGATTACCGGCGTGGAAAGGCGCGTTGGCCGGACGCCAAGCCTATGCCGATGTCATGGCCGAACTCCTCAAGAAGGAGCATGGGGACAGCCATCGCGCCGTCAAGCTGCTCATGCGCCAAACCGACGCAAGCGAACGCACGATTAAGCATTGGCTTGCCGCGCAACATGGGCCCGACACGATCTTCTTCCTGCGGCTCGTCGCCACGTCACCGGTCATTCGCGCCTTCGTGCTGGGCGTGATCGAGAGCCCCGTGATCGCCCGGCAATCTGCTCGCAACATGCGGTGGGATATCCCTCCCCTGCCGCCCGAAAGCATCGCGCAGAGCCCGACACGGCGGCAGATCGCGGGCAATGACCCAATAAATGACCCTGATGATGACCCTATAAATGGCCCAATAACGGTGCGACTTAATCAACGGCAGCAATGGTTTCTGGACCGAGTCGGCCAGGGAGCGCGGTCCAAGGCGAGCGATATAGCGCTGCACTGGCAGGTCAGCCCAAAGACGGCTCGCCGTGACATTAGAGGCTTGCAGATAGCCGGGCTGCTGCGCTTTGCAGGGGCACGGCGCAATGGCTACTATCAGCTCATCCGGTGATGAGTGGAGCGCTGCGCATGCCATTTGCATCATATCGCGGGCCACCCGACAAACCCACCGTCATGAGGGGTTCGAGCGAGAGAAGGGGAGAAGCTTCCCACGACCGAACCCGCCAATTGCAAGCGCAATACCCCTAGGCGGCGACAAGCACCTCCATCGCATCCTCGCGAGCAAGACCCGTAGCGCGGAGCAAGTAGCCTGCCGCCTCCTCTGCCCGCGCTGCTGCAGTAAGCAGGGCACGGCTATCCCGGCGCAGGATGGTCAACCAGGAACCGATATAGGCGGCATGATCATCGAGATGGGTGGTTGGAAGGCCGACATCCGCGCCGACCAGCGCCGAGGTCAGTTCGGCAACCAGCTCCTCGAAGGCATAAGCCTGATCCCCAAATCGTTTGCCAAAGGATCGGGCGAGCCGGTCGGGATGTCCTGTCCAGTGACCCGCCTCATGCGCAAGCGTAGCTGCCCATGCGGCGCGCGTATCGAATTGCTCCATTTGCGGCATGGTGATGCGGTCGGCCCGCACATCGTAAAAGGCGCTATCACCCTCCATCCGCAGCCGTGCCGGGAGGCGATCTACAAACCGCTGCGCCCGCGGACCAAGCTGGTCGCCTGGAGGAGCCAACGTCAGCGGTTCAGCGTAGAATTCAGCCGGTAGGGCATCGATCTGGTCGGCGTTGAACAGCGCATAAGACCGCATCACACGGCGATGCTCGTCGACCATCTCGCCAGAATGCGCACCGGAATCGACCTTCTTCGAATAGGCCTTGTAGAAGATCGCAAACTGAGATTGTTCGCCTGCGCGAACCTGACCGCCGAGCATTTGCGCCTGACGGTAGGTCATCCAATGGCGCGCGCGATAGCCGCATTGCTCAGCGGCCAACCACAGCCAGAAGGTATTCATGCCGCGGTACGGCTCGCCATTGGCGCGAAGCGGTCGGCCTTGTGCTGTACCAGAGCGCCAGGGCCGTACCCAGGGGCGCACACCGGCCTCGAGCCGGTCAATGATGGCGCGCGTGATGGTTTCGGCCGGCGAAGGCCGGCTCGATGATTGAGTCATGGTGGATACTCCGCAAGAGAGCGGCGGTCAGCGCCGTCGATGAAGGACGGCGGGCGACGCAAGGGGGCCGCCCGCCGTTAGGCGTTGGCCTCAGGCCGCCTGTTCGAAGTCGTCTGCATCATCTTCGGGACCGGTCTCCCCTGCCCCGCTCTCGCTCTCATCGTCGTCGCTGAGGAATGCGGAATAGCTGCACACGCGCTCTGGGGTTTCGATCGCGCCGAACCGCATCTCCTCGGGCAGCCAGGCGAGCGCCTTTTCCCTGACTTCGGCATCGACAATGCCCTGTCCCGAGCAAAGCGCCGCACAGGCATTGGCAAGGTCACCCTTCTTTGCGTCCTTGTAGCGGGTGCGCAGCACCGGCCCGCCAATCTCGTCGAGCGCCTCGAGCATGATCTCCTTTTTCACGCGTCCGAAGAAATTCTGGGCATCGGGCCGCCACCATTGCGCGACATCGATGCCGAGCAGTCGTCCGAGATGATCGTGGAAGCCGTTGCGGCGCCCGCCGTCTTCGACGTTGAGCGTGGGTTCGAGCGTCTGCGCCATGACATGGGCAAGCCAATCGGCGCGTACCTGTTCATTCAATTGCCGGAAGGCATCAAAGCGATCGGAAAGCGTATTCCCGCCTGCCCAACTCACATCGAGCGTCTGACGCTGTTCGGCGAGGAGAATGCTGGCCGCACTGCCCTCGTCACGGAAGCTCGCGATCGGAAGGCTGGCAGCGTTAGCCTGCAGCGTGGAGTGGTCGCGAACGTGGCCGCCAGCGAACACTGCACGGTGCGCCATCAGGAATATCGCCAGATCGAGCGCGAAGGCCGGATCCGAAGCGACATGGGATGCGAGAATCTGCCGCCGCTGGGTCGCAAGCTCATCGACGAGCGTCGCGCTGAACCGAGAGGCAGCACCCTTGCCGGACGGCGCCTCAGGTATATCGTCCACACCCGTCTGACGGATGGCACGCTCGCTGAACATCCGGCTGTGCACACGCGGGGTGCCATCGGGGCCAAGATAGATGAAGGTGCCGAGCTGGTCTTTGATGGCATCGTCGATCATCGTACGTGCTGTCTCGATCGCATCGAGTTCTCGCTCGATGTCGCCGAGCCGTACCGTAGCCGCGTCGGCTTCGGGTGAGCCATCCTCCAGTTCGGTCTCCAGTTGCCGGATGAGCGCGTCACCTTCATCGGAAAGACTGTCGACGCGCGCCTGCTCGTTCTCGCTCAATGCCCGCAACGCCGGATGATATTCATGGAGCTGGCACTCCATGTCATAGGGCACATGCGTCGCGAGGACCGGCGTGACGAATGCCAGCTTCTGCTCGGCAGCGAGCGCATTAGCCGCGGCATCGAGCTTCTGGGCAGCCAGCTGCTCGACGAGCTCGACGTCGATCCAGCTCTCGTCCGCATCGTCGCCGAACAGGTCACGTTCGATCCGGCCACCCGCGCTGATATAGGCGTCGCGGCCGACAAAGCGCGCTTTTGCGTCGGTCGCCTTGATCGTGCCGTTGAGAAGCGCACGGCGGATATTATCGGGATTGTCGCCATAATAGGACTGGCTCATGCTCTCGAAGACACGCGCCTGGCGATCGATATCGGGCGTGACGGCATAGGCTTGTGCAGCCCCGAGCGTGATCTCGCCGCCGGCAAGCGCCGCGAAAATGACGGGAGCCAGTTCAGCAAGCCGGACACGCTGCTCGACGAAGCGGATCGTAACGCCAAAGCGTTTCGCCACATCCTCACCGCTCGCGCCTCGGTCGAGGAAATGCTTGAAGGCTGAGCATTCGTCTGCGGGATTCATTGCGACCCGGTGGAAATTCTCAGCCAGGCTCGCTTCGTACGATTCGACATCATCCTCAAGCACGAGCACCTGAACCTCATGGTCTGCGGCAAGCCGGTTCGCCTCGATCAGACGTTGGAGTGCCCGCAAGCGGCGACCGCCCGCCTTCACGGTGAAGTGTCCGGCCTTCTTGAGCGGCGTAACCACGAGGTTCTGCAATAGCCCATGCGCGGCGATATTGTCGGCCAGACTATCGAGGTCAGCATCGCGATTGGATTTGCGGACATTGTCCTTGGAGAGCGAGAGGTTCTTGACCTTCACGGACTGGATCATCGGTTGTCTCCTTGTTTGAGCGTTGCGCCGACCCTGTCGGCCGGCTTGAGCCACTCAGGCCCACCCGGCCGGAGGCCCCCTCCCCTCTCTTTCATCTGGCAGCGGCTCGGGACGTTGCCCGCGATTCGCAGCGAACCGGTCCGGACACAGCGATGGTCGCGAAGGAGGGAGGTTTGCGCTCGGCGTTCGTCGCAGTCGATCAACCCGAGGAATGCGGTGCAGCGGCGTGATGGCCCCGCTGCTGGATCCCCTGCCCTGTCAGGTTAAAACGCGCTGCGCCCGCCAGGCGTCGTTCCAGTCGGCATGGCGTTCGGGCAATCGCACGGCCAGTTGGCGCCCATTGGCGGTAAGGTGCGGCCTGGCCTTCTCGAGCATGACAGCAGCTGCCGGTCCATGATCGCCGTAGACGATGATCCGCTTTACCCGTTCAGGAATGGCAATGAGCGCAAGCCGTTCGACGCCGCCCAATGCCCAGGTCGGTGTTCCGAACCATGCGATGGCCGAAAGTGCATCTTCTATCCCTTCGGCAAGGCCCAGTTCATCCGCCGCAGGGGCTAGCCGAATGGCAGCCTTGCCGAGCAAGCCGAGCGCGATCTTGGATTTGGGCAACGGCTTGCGCAGGATGTTGGCCAGATCCAAGCAGGTCCGCTGGACTGCGACGACACCGAGATCGCTCTCGACTGCGGCGATCATGGCCGGAAGAATGTGGCGGCGATCACCCGTACCTACGATGGTGCGGGGATTGTAGCGCAGACATGCTGGATAAGGTCCATCGAGCCCGCGAGCCGCCAGATATTCGGCTGCTGGCGAACCGGCAATTGGGATGCTTGCCTTCCACAATCGCCGGGCCAAGGCAGAATAGTCTGCCGGTGCTCGATCTGGCGGCATTGCCAGTGGATTTGTGTCATGGAGCTTGTGGCGGCGCAGAGCGGCGAGCACCTCGCGGGTATCGCAGCCGGCAAAGCAGTGAAACAGGATTGCCCGTTTGCCGAGACGAACCGATAGGCTGGGGCCATGGTCGTCATGGGCGGGACAACGGCATTCGCCGCGTGTGCCTCGCCAAGTTCCGCCGAGAGCTTCGACAATTGTTCTGGCGCGGAGGGGTGCAGAGACGGACATCGGTCAAATCCCGGGCTGAGTGTGAAACCCCTGACCGCCGGCGCCCTCCCCTCCCCAATTGTCAGTCCAGGTTGGTCTTGGCGGCCAATATGCCGAATTCCTCGACGATCCGGTCGGTCGTATAGTGGGTCGATCCGTCGCGATCGTAAGAGCTGTCCTTGAGCCGTCCGGCGATCCGCACCAGATCGCCAACTTGTGCACGCTCGGCGATATGTTTGCGTTGGCCCTCGCTGAACACGGTCACCCTGTTCCAATGACTATCGTCCTGCCACTCGTTGGCGTCGTCTTTCCGTCGGTAGTTCGCGCAAACCGAAAGCAACGTCACCTTGGGCCGGGCATCGATCTCCCCGATCCGGCCAATGATTTCGAACTTGGCGAAATTGAGCATGGGCGGCTCCCCGGCCTGGACAAGTCGTTGCGAGCCTATCGCGATGAGCCAAGCAGGCGTACCCCTCTAGCTGGGGGGATTGCAGGAAGACATTTCCAGAGTGGATCCCTCTTTCATAAACTTTAAAAATCAAAACGCCGCTGTTCGCAGCGGAAGCTTTTCCGATTCAAAAGGATTCAGATTCGGAGGCCAGAAAACTGAGATATTTGAGATTGTTAGGTAACCCTATCCTGACCAGACGGGGGAATTTGCCTGTCCTGCCGGGGGCTTGTCCCTGACCGATCGGGGGACGCAAGCTGACCGATTGGGGCAATCCTGACCTCTTGGGGGTGAGCTGCTCCCTACCCGAGTCGCTGGCGACATGGGTTCGCCCAGCGTCGGGTAGGCGTGCTAGCGACATGATTTTGGGCATTTGGCTCGGATGTTCTCCGACTCGGTGCATATCCTTACCATTTTCGCGGTTGAACCAGCAATTCATCCTGACCGATTGGGGGCACGAATCGTGGCTATCCTGCCCTGACTTGACGCGAGAGGACAGGTCAGGCAATTTTCACGCTGAATTGCGGCCAAGCCGAATCGGCACAGACTTCAAGACATGGATGACGAACAAGCCTTAGACCACGCAGAACTGTCCTCCGCAACGAGCGGTGACCCCTCCCCCGGGCGGGCTATGCGCGTGGCAGCGGCTTTGCAGGCGAAGGGCGGCGATGAGTTCGCCAAGCCTGGTAGCATCGTCGAGGTCAAGTTCGTCAAAGGCCAGTCGCTTAGCTTGACCGCATCGCGCCTACTCGCCTTGATGATCTTAGCCGCTGGTGGTGATGCGTGGGAAGATCGCCCACACAAGATGCGCAAAGCGGACATCCGCCGCGGTCACAAGGGCAATGAACGCATTTCCGACATGCTCGAGGAGTTGCACCGCACTTTGTTCGCGGTCGATGACAAGTCGTGGCGCGGCAAGAAGGCGACGCTCCGTTTTTCGCTGATTTCATCGTCTCGCGAGGAAGCGGAGGATGAAGACGGTGCCGACGCTGGGTGGATCGAATGGGAATTCACCCCGGAAGCACGCAAGCTCATCCAAGAATCCGAAACCTACGCGGTCCTCAATCGCCAGGCCGTGTTGGGATTTCGCTCTACCTACGCGCTCAAGCTCTACGAGATCGGAGCCTTGCGGCTCCATAGACGTCAGTCGAGCTGGAAGGGCGACATGACCGCGCTGCGCGCGTTGCTGGGCATTGCACCTGATGTCTACAAGGACTTCGCCCAGCTGCGCCGCAAGGTGCTGGAAAAGGCAAAAGCTGAGATCGACCAGCTCGCGCATTTCCGCGTTGAGTGGCGTGAGATTCGCCAAGGCCGTACTGTTACCGAGATCGAGTTCCGCTTCGAACCCAAAGATGCGCCCGAGCAGATCGCGACCGTAGAGGAGATCACGCGCCATTCCGCCGGACGAAAAGCCAGGCGGGAAGAGGCGGTTGAGACTGTCGCCGTCGCGGCCGTAACCAAGGCTGCAGTCGCGGCTCTGGTGTCGAAGGAGAAGGATGGAGCAGGGGAGGTGATCTTCCCGCTCGGCACGATACGCTTCGGCTCGGACACGCTTGCGGCCATTGGTCGTTCGGCCGGCGGAGGATGGGATATTGATCTTATCGCCGACGCCTATCGTGCCCAAATGGGTGAGAGGTTGGGTAAACTGAAAGGCGCGAAGCTGATCGCGTCTTGGACAGGATTTTGCGAGAGTTTTTTAGCACGCCGCGGCCGGCCCTAAGGGAAATTGCACCGGTGCAATTTCGGCCTCTGGCCCCCACGCGGTCAGGCTAGATCGGTGCGATCCTCAACTTCAAGGAAAAGCGCAGCGGAGCCCGGCTTCATGTGGCGCCACTTGCGAAAATATCAGTTTGATTGACGTAAAAGTGCAAATTGGACTATGCACGCTCCAGTTTCGCAAGGGGAGCCCTCTTGGCTGCATCACTCGACATCGAAGGCGCGCAGGATCTGCTGTCTGTCTCTACGCTTGCCCAGCGCACGAGCTCGGTTTTGGAGCGGCTGCGGGACTCCGCGCGGTCGGCCCGTGCCGATGATCGTCGTGAACCGACCTTCCCAATTGGCAAGGCCGCCGAGCTGGTCGGCCGCACGCCCGCCGCCATTCGCGAAGCGGAAAAGGATGGCCGGTTGCCACCACCGCCGCGCACGGAGAATAATCGGCGCGTCGGCTATACCTTGGCGCAGCTCAACGACATGCGCGGGCTGTTCGGCACTAGGCCATGGCGTGCGGCGAGCGATCCTTGCTGTGTTTTGGCGGTGCAGAACTTCAAGGGTGGTGTGGGTAAGTCGACGCTGTCGGTCCATCTCGCGCAATATCTCGCGATCAAAGGCTATCGTGTGGCGCTGATCGATTGTGACAGTCAGGCCTCCGCAACAACCCTGTTTGGCTATGTGCCGGATCTCGATCTGACCGAGGACGATACGCTCTATCCCTTCTTGCGCCAGGATGAGATGGAGTCGCTCGACTATGCCTTGCGCAAGACCCATTTCGATGGGCTTGAGCTGATCCCGTCCAATCTCCGCCTGTTCCAATCCGAATATGAAATCGCGGCACGCATGGCGCGCGGACAGGCCAATCTCATCGAGCGTATGTCTGAGGGCATTGCGAGCATCGCCGACCGCTTCGATGTGATTGTGCTCGATCCACCGCCGGCGCTCGGTGCAATCTCATTGTCAGTGCTGCGCGCCGCCAATGCGCTGGTCGTTCCTGTTCCGCCGACGGTGATGGATTTCTCCTCGACCGCGGCCTTTCTCGCGATGCTCGACGAGACCATCGAGACCTTGACGGAGCGCGGGATGGCTCCAGCTTTGCAGTTCTTGCGCTTCGTTGCGTCCAAGGTCGATGAGAACAAGTCGATGCAGAAGGAATTGCTCAATCTTATGCGTACGCTGTTCGGGCATGCGATGGTGCGTACGCCGCTCAAAGACTCGGCGGAAATCGACAATGCGACGGCGCGGTTGATGACGGTCTATGAGCTCGATGGACCGGTGACCAGTTCAGCGGTGCGCAACCGCTGCTTGGCCTATCTCGACGGTGTGAACGGAGAGATCGAGGTCGATATCCGATCGATGTGGCCAAGTCATCTGGCACGACTGCGCAAGGAGGGCCTCGCTTGATGCGCGCGAAAATTGCACCGGTGCAATTCCGATAGAAAGGCGGGATCATGAGTAAGAAAAACGCCAGTTTTGCGGCTGATTTGGCGGCCGGTATCGACCCCGCGACGCAAGCGCCGGCGCCGAGACGGCCAGGCATTGGCGCAAGTGTGCTTGCGGGCCGTGAAAGCAGGCTTGCCGAGTTGGCGACGGGCAATGTCGTCGCGCGGACCCATGAGCTTGTCGATCCTGCCCGTTGCCGAATGTGGGCAGGGCATAACCGCGAATACGCGCTGCTCAACGAAGAGCGGTGCTCAGACTTGATCGAGAGTATCAAGGCTCAGGGCAAGCAGGAGATGCCAGCCATCGTTCGCCGGGTGAAGGATGATCCGGCGTTCGATTTCGAGGTCATTTGCGGTGCCCGGCGACATTGGACGATCAGCTGGCTTCGTGCCCACAATTATCCGGATTTTCGCTTCCTCATCGAAATTCGCAGCCTCACGGACGAAGAGGCTTTCCGTCTTGCTGATCTCGAAAACCGGGCACGTGACGACCTCAGCGACCTCGAACGTGCGCGCGATTATCTGCGCGCCCTCGATGCCTATTATGAGGGGCGCCAGAAAGTGATGGCCGAGCGGATCAACGTTACTGAAAGCTGGCTCAGCCGCTATCTCGATCTCGCTCGCTTGCCAGCGGAACTTATGGTCGCATTTCCGGCCCCGCAGGATCTCAGGATCAAGCACGTCACTGCGATCAAGCCGCTACTAAAGCCGGAAGATCGACGTCAGCGCGTCTTTGCCGAAGCGGCACGCCTTGCCGGCGAGCAAGCCGACAAAGCGATGGCCATGCCTGTACCCGATGTCATCCGGGCGTGTGCTTTGGCGGCCGATCCCCCCAAGAGGTCAGGATCCCCCAAGAAGTCAGGAAGGCCGGAAACGATTTTGTCGGAAGAGGGCAAGCCGCTGCTGAAGATCGAAGCGGTGGATCGCAAAGGGCTCACACTGACATTGCTCCCGCATGCGGGCGGCACGCGGGCTGACGCCGAGACTGCATTGAAGACGCTTTTGGATCGTCATTGGGCCTGATTTTTTGCTCCGCTACGACGGCGAGCTCGGCCGCGGAGGCGTCGGGATCGGTATTGGTCGAATCGTTCATTGTAACGAGACGGATTTGGGTGCATATAAGAGGCAAGGAGTGCACTCATGCTTGCCGCATTTTTGGATGATATTCGCGAGGGTGACATGATCGCGCCGCGCCGCATGGCGGAACGCCTGCGCCTGCCGATGACGCGCCTATCACGACTGGCGCACCTCAATCGTAACACCATGACCACACACCCCGGCAGCCCGGCTGTGCAGGCCAAGCTGGGAGAAATTGCCCGCATCATCGCACGTGCCGCCGATTTGGCCGGGGATGAAGGCAAAGCGATAATCTGGTTCAAACATCAGCCGCTGCCCGGATTTGGCAAGACGGCTGAGGAATTGGTCGAGGATGGGCATGCCGACATCGTGATCGAAGATCTCGATCGTATGGCTGCCGGCGTCTATTCTTGAGATGGTTCACCTTGGTTGACGGAATTGACCGTGACTATGTCTCTTTCCCGCCGGTAGAGCGGTGCCATGACCTATGTGCTTGCATCCATGGCGCTTCCGCTCTGGCGGATGATCGGAATCCGCCATCAGTTTAGTCCGACGTCGGGGGAGGGTGCGCGGCTCTATGGCGGTCGCTGGAATCGCAAGGGCGTTCCGGCGCTTTACCTGGCGGCAGATGCGGTCACTGCTGTGGCGGAATATTATCAGGGACTGCCGAAACCAGGAACGCTTGTGCCATACCATCTCGACGCCACGGCTATCGCGGATTTCATGACCAGTTCGGCTGAGCCCTGCGACACACGGGTTGCAGAGGCGTTAGAGGCGAACTGGAAAACCATGGCGTTGCTCGATCGCCAGACGCCGCCGAGTTGGGCGCTAACGGACGAACTGATCGCAGCGGGTGCGCAAGGCGCGTTGGTGCCATCTGTCCAGAATCCAGGCGGGCGTAACCTGGTGCTGTGGCACTGGCATGAGAAGGGCATGCAAGGCGAGGGGGCTGCGCTCACCGTTCTTGATCCTGACAATGCATTGCAGTCTCGTGGTTAGGCGAACCTAGCCACCCGAACGGGCCAGCAGCCGGTCGATATCGGCCATCGCCGCATCAAATTCAGCCATTGCCGCACTTGGGATGCCGGGAGCCTGGCCTGCGGGCGATGATGGCCGGTCCCTTCGATGTTCTTCGGCGACCAGCAGAACTCTGCCCTTGATCGTCACTCGCTGCGCCAAGCCTGCGGCTACGAGAGCGTCGCCGATTGCATAAGTGCCGCGACGGCTGACCCCGAACGCCGAGCCAATCTGATCGAGCCCAAGCGGCGCGAACGCTGTGAGGAAGGCCCACACCTGCGGTGCCCGCGCGCTAGAGCGCAAGTGCCCCAGCTGCTCGCCCATCAGCGCCGCGCGCCTCCGCGCCTGAGCGACCATGTCGTGAAGTCGCATCACGCTAACGTGCAGGCTGCGGGCGGCCAGTAGCGCGCGCTCGGAGGGCCAGAGTTGCGGTTGAAGTGTTTCAGCCGTCACAGTGCCCGGACAGGGGAGGGGGCGAGCCCAGGTCCCGCTCGCGCTCAGCAGGTGCCCTAGTGCCAGATCGACGGCCCAGAGCGGGGTGCGTGGGGCGCTTTGTTCAAATGCCACCTCACGCCCGCCGAGCGTAAAACTGCGCACTGAACGTTCCAACGGCGCGAACAGGGGATCGGCCCGTAGGAGGGCGTTGAGACGCGCCAGACCTGCGAAGGGGAGGGCGGAATCGTCATTGGTGACCGCCTCCTGTGCCAGAGCAGCTGCCTTCACCAGCGCCCCTTGGGGGCTAGACTGTCCCGCCAGTGGTTCCTCGGTTTGACTGGGATGGTCGGCACCGAAGCGGGCGGCGGTCGCGATGGTCTGCGCTGCGCGCGCCAGTGGCTCCCAGGGGTGATGGCCCAGTTCGGCCAAAAGCGCGCGGATGACCGCATGGGCAGAATAGGCGGTGAGGGCGCTCTCTTCAGGCGCGCGCTCAAGCCCGGCAAACCAAGCATTGAACCGCAATTCGGCATCGGCGAACCCACCCTGCGTAAGGCTCGTGAGCAGAACCGCGCGTAGCAAGGCCAGGCAAAACGGCGCCTCATCTGCCTCGGCGAGACCGGCGAGCAAGCCATCGAGTCGGCCCAGCGCAAGCGCGCATTCGGCTTGAGCAAGCGCCAGTTCCTCGCTCGGCACGTCCGCATCGGCGGCGAGGGGATGGAACGGCTCCATGCCTAATGTGTAGTTAAATGCAGAAAGCTGCACAACTGCTCTAACAGGTTTCGAGACTATATGTGATAATTGCAGTTATCACATAAGCGTATTTGACCATTATCCATAATGTGGGGTAGAGCTGCCGTCGGCAAGCGAGGGGGGCGACGCGCGTGAAGAAGACGGTTTTCTGGTCATGGCAGAGTGATCTCGACAGCCGCGTTACGCGTGAGGTCATCCGCTTCGCGCTCGATGCCGCGATCACCATGCTCGCAGCCGACGTTGAGGAAGCGGAGCGGCCGAGTCTGACCTCGGACACACAGGGGGTGGCTGGCACCCCCGATATCGTCGCGACCATCTACCGTAAGATCGACGAGGCCGCGGTATTCGTGGGTGACGTCACGCCGATCGCGATTTCGGCGGATGGGAAGGCCTGCGCCAACCCCAACGTGCTCCTCGAGATGGGCTATGCAAACCGGGCGCTCACGGACACCCGCGTGATCCAGGTCTGGAACACCGCCTTCGACGGAGCCACGCTCGACAAGCTGCCGTTCGATATGCGGGGGCGGCGCGGGCCGATCAGCTTCCATCTGCCGGCAGGCGCCGATACTGGCGAGCTGCGACGTGTACGGGGCGAGCTTGCCAAACAGCTCGCGGTTGCGCTGAAGGCCTCCTTGGATCAGCTTCCCTCACCGCCACCAGAGGCCGTGCATTGGCAACCGCATTTCGCGGGAGATCCTGACCTTTGGTTCGACCGGACTGCGCCCCAACTCGTGACGAATCCGTCGCACGGGACAAGCAAGTTCGTCTGGAGGGACCAGTTTCCCGGCTATGCACGCCTGATCCCGTCGAAATGGTTAGCGAAGCCGGACGCGAAGCTGTCGTTGGCGAATCATCCGGGGCATCCGGCTCTGCTCGCCCGGGCCAACTCCTTGAGCTCCGGGATCAGTCGCGGCGGAACCTCGATCTACTGGCCTGGCACCGAGGAGAATGGGGTCAATCCGACCTTGGCTGTCACTCAGTGGTTTGAAAAGACCGGCGAGTTCTGGGGCGTTGGCGGCGGCTTCCTGTTCGAGCGGGAAGGGCGGGTGCGGCTCGCCACGGGCTATTACTTCCATCACTGGCTCGAATTCCTGAAACGTAACACGGCGCTGGCCCTCGCCCACGGTGGGGTCTTGCCGATCCACGTTCGGCTCGGTGTGAATTGCCTTGCCGGAAGCTGGTGGCCGCAGGGGCGCTATGACTTCGGGGACGAAGGCCATGCTGCCGTTGAGGAGAGCTACGAGTATCAGGCCACTTTGACCTCGGTTGCGCCCGAAGCGCTGCAACAGGTGGTGGTCGATGCGTTCAACGGCCTGGCCGCCGTTTACGGCGTGGAGGCGCATAGCTTCGAGCAGATTGTGGCGTTGTCCCGGTGAGCGATCCGGAATTCCTGCCAGCGCCGACCGACGCCCTGCAGGAGTCGCGGGCCATCGATCTCGCCTGGGAAGTGACCAAACTCGGGTGCCAAACGCCGATTTCGGTCAACGCCGAATTGATCGCCGCCTACCAAGCAGCGTCGTCACGGCACACGCTGCGCGCGCTGGCCAGTGACCTCGAGGCCTTTGATCTCTGGTGTCGGAAGAACGGGCGACTAACCTTGCCGGCGACGCCCGAGGTGGTCGCGGACTATCTGGACGCGCGAGCGGGGCAGGGGAGCAAGCCTGCCTCACTGAACCGCTACAAGGCGTCGATCGCCAAGATCCATAAATTGCTCGACCTCAAGGACCCAACCCAGGCCGAGCTGGTGAAACTGCGTTTGCGCGCAATCCGCCGCGATAAGGGAATAGCACAGGCGCAGGCGCGGCCGTTGCGCTTCAAGGGGCCGGTGCGCGACGTCGAACGTGAAAAGCCTCGCGGCCTCAATGTGCGGGCGCTTCTGCAGGCCTGCGGTGAGGATCTGCCTGGATTGCGGAACCGTGCGCTGCTGTCAGTGGCCTACGACACTGGGCTTAGGGCCTCCGAGCTGGTGGTGATCGAAGTCGCTGACATCATGGAGGCGCTCGACCCGGAGGCACGCCTTCTCGCCATCGCCCGCAGCAAAGGCGATCAGGAAGGGGAGGGGGCGACCGCCTATCTGTCGCCGCGATCCGTGCGCGCGATTGCGGCGTGGCGGGCGGCGACGAGCATTGAGGATGGTCCGTTATTCCGGCGGGTGCAGGTACGGCGCTACAAAGCCCGTAAGGCGGTCTCGGGGCGTCGCATCGACAGCATCTCGGGGCGTGAGACCTGGGATCTGCGAAAGACGATGTCGAAGCCGGCCGTGCCCGCGCGAACCGAATACGACTTGGGGAAGGGGGCGCTCCATCCCGGCTCCATCGGACCTATCTGGCGAGCAATCATCGAGCGCGCGTTTGATGCCGGGGCACTGCCCGATCTGACGAATGACGATCTGGCGCGGTTGCTCAAGGGGGTGAGCGCGCATTCGACACGGGTCGGGTTGAACCAGGACTTGTTCGCCAGCGGCGAGGATCTTGCCGGCATCATGGATGCGCTGCGGTGGAAATCTCCGCGGATGCCGCTCGCGTACAACCGCAATCTCGCAGCGGAAGCTGGGGCAGTTGGTCGTTTGGTGGGGAGAATGGGATGATAGCGTCATGCGCCGTTGCGCTCCTGTTCCTGGGTTCAACCCATGGTTGAGGCGCTATCTGCGGGGGATCTCGAGAACGCCTTCGATGCGCTGCGCCGGGTGTTGCCTCTGGCTCCGCCGCGCACGCCAAAACAGTTTTATGCGCTTGACGATTTGCAGGCGGCATTTCGAGCGCTCAAGCAGCCCCTTGCCGCCGCGAAGAAAATGGGAGGGCTCATAAATCCGTGGGCTCTTGCTAGCCTTGGGCATGACGAAGTGCGAAATGCGGCCGCCCTTGCAGGGCTCTGGATGTCAGAGTTCGGCGGAGAAACCTCTCGAAATTTCCTAGGGAACTACCTTTCGAAGGCCATTGCGGGCGTCGACTGGGCTGATGAGCTCGAGCGGGGGTATCGGATCGAGACCGAGGTTTGTCCGTTGGGTGATGCGGCTGATCGCGTGGATCTGATTATTGAAACGATGCGCTACCTCATCGGTGTGGAGGTAAAAATCCGCGCGGGCTTGGGTCGACAACAGTTGGAGCGATATACGGCATCCCTTGTTCGCCGAGCCAAACTACAAAAATTATCGCCTCAGGTCGTGCTTCTCGCGCCGTTTCAGACGAAATTGCCTGAAGTGGCATCCACTACGTGGTTCGACGTTGCTCGGGCGGCTCATGCAGTGTCGTATAGCCGCGGGGCCGACCGATCATTCGTGCAGCAGCTCATCGACAGCTATGCAGCGCATATCCGGAAGTTTTAGGAGCGCATTACCTATGTCTGAACCCGCTGTCGGTGCTGTAATCGTCAACCACATTGATGAGCTGGAGGCAGCTCTTCGATATGCTCACTCTACCATGGAGCCGATGCTCGAGAGAGCGGTAGCGAACGTCATGGACGAGAAGCGGCATGAGTTAGGCTGGGCAGGTGAGGCGCCAGCTGATTTCGACGAAACTCAGTGGCTAGCGCCAGAAGAGTGGCGAATGGGTGGGGCGGCTGGCGATAATGATTTCTATCTGTCTTTCGTGCTCGACACGGCGCCATGCATCGACGGCAATGAGCCTGAAACATGGATTGGGACGATTGCCGGCTTTGCCGGTGCCGGGATTAGCCTCTCCGCGGCCACGGATGCGCTGAAACAGCGTCCCTGGAAATCGCTCATGAGATCGCAGGGAGCCGTGCTCGACGAGTTGGTGGAAAAGGGCTTTCTCTGCGACCCGAAGACCGGCGATATTGCGCTGACGATCTCAATTAACCGCGAAAGTCTGGCGGCCGGGTTTGAGGATGAGTCACTCGAAACAGCACTGGAGCCAATTGGCGTTGCCATCGATCGTATCAACGCAGCCAGGCCGGTGCTCGATCGATTAGTCGAAGCCATCAAACGGAACGCCGATAAATGAGCCATCGCCTCAACCATTTCGGAAACGCGGATCAACGTCGCGCTTAGCTTGTCTCAACCGACCAAACGAGGGTCTGAAATCGGTTCCCGGATGTCGCAGAACGCGCGCCGTAGACCATATATGTGCAGACGGCTGCCGGAATGCTTGGCAGCCGTTTCGAGAGGCTATGCCCCATCGTACCAAGCTGGGGTGCATGATCGACATTGTGGGCCAATGAGAAGTTCTTAGTCCGCCGCTTTCTCCCTCCCTCCCGAAGAGGACCAGTGGCGTTTCGATGGAGCAGGCAGGCTGTTCCCTGAACCAGGATACCGGAACTGAAGAGATTGTCGATCTCATCGAAGCGTCCCGCCAGTACGAAAACGCATTCAGCATTGGGTTCTAAATCTTTGATAATTTGGAGACGGCACAGGTCATTGAGCATGTTCTCCTGCGTGCAGTGCGATGAACCCGCCCACTTGACCTCGGCATAAAAAGCGCGCGTTCCGCTGGTGAGCACATCGACTGCGAAATCGACCTCCCGGCGGCGACCAGTAGTCCCAGGAGTCTGCAAGGCCTCATGCGGAAAGCCAGATTGCACACGGTGCTGGATGGGGTCGAGGCTCGAGCAGAGGATTTCATTCACGACGCCATGGACATGATATTCGCCGAACGAGTGTCCACGCCCGCAGGCGAAGTCGAAATCCAACTTCGCACGAACGCCGTCCGCGATCCGGATCGGTAGTCTCAGATTACTCAGTTCGGGCTTGGTCCCTGGCATAGGGTTCGGTCGTATCGGATCGAAGCTAGGGTAGCAAAGAAGGATGCGAGCCACTGAAAATTTGGAACTATGTGGTAGCGCCGTAGGCGATGTTGCCACGTTCCAAATCATTCCGTCCCAGCATTTGGGCGCGCCTTCTTCTCGTCGATGACTGGAAGATCATCCTGCATGCATCGCGTCGGGATCGGATCGACCTGAAGACATCAGTCGAAGAGCAACTATCCTGCCAGGATATCACGGCCGTTAGCGCCACAAAGGCGTTGCTCTGGCATAGCGTCGAGATCCGGTCGAAAGCGCGAACCGTCACTTTGTCCGGCTTGACCGCCAAGGGGGCGGGCGAGGTGGTTGCAGGCATCCTGCAGTTCGTAAACCTGCACCTTGCTGATCTGATCGATGCCGGCAAGGATCGTCTTCGCGACGTTGATATTGCGATCCGCGCCATGACGCAGGACAGTCGCCAATATCTCGCACACGCCGATGTCAGCCGCGCGATTGCAAACGTGCCTGGCAGCGCCTCCCTGGCGCTGTCGCATCCGTTGTTCGATGCATCCCTGATCCCCGCCACGCTCCGAGCGCATCTGCCGACGTCTTTTGCCCTGCTCACTGAGCCTGCGGTACGCGCCCGCTACAACGATGATTTCATCGTCCACGAAATGGAGATCCTAAAATCCTTCTTCGACGATCTGGGCGGCGTGTCGCTGTCGGATCAACAACGAGAAGCCTGCATTCGCCTTGAAGACAGCAATCTGTTGGTCGCGTCCGCCGGATCCGGGAAGTCGGCGACGATGGTGGGCAAGGTCGGCTATGTTCTACACAAGGGCCTGTATGCACCGCAGGAAATTCTTGTACTGGCCTTCAACAAAAAGGCCATCGAGGAGCTTCGGGCCCGCATAGCCCGGCAACAGGGCGTCGCAACAGACGCGCTCGAAATCCGGGTCATGACCTTCCATGGATTGGGCTTCGACATCATCGAGCAAACCCAGGGCCGCCCACCTCAGCTAGCCAATTGGATCGAGCATCCGGCCGGGGAAGCACGGGTCATCGACGATATCGTGTACGCGCTGACCGACAGCGATGAGGCTTTCCGCGACCTATGGGTCGATTTGCTGACGCTGCTGCCCAAGGCCGACATCTCTCCGGCGGATTTCGATACCGAAGAGGACTATCGACGATACATCACCGACAAGTCGACCAAGGAGGGTGGGCTGGTCGGCACCTTGTCGCAAACCTTTGTGCGATCGCTCCAGGAGCAGCGGATCGCGAACTGGCTTTGGATCCATTCCGTCGATTTCGACTATGAGCGCCAAATTGCCATTCCCGAGGAGGATGGCACTGTCCGCTATGTTCAGCCCGACTTCCATTATCCTCTGACCAGCACCTATCACGAACACTTCGCGATCAACGCTGACGGCACATCTCCCTTTGAAAACTATGTCGAGCATAGTGCGGCGAAGCGGGCAGGGTACAAGCGCGCCGCGCTCGACATTTTTGAGACGACCTCGGCTCAAGCCTCTGACGGGACGCTGTTGGCGCGCTTGGAAGCCGAATTGGTACGCCGTGAAATTCCGCTGACGCGAAAATCAACCGAGGAAATCTTGAGGGCCGTGCAGCCGGTGGTGATCACCCACTACCACAAGCTGATCGGCATCTGCATCAAACACATCCGGGCGAGCCGGCTGACCCAGGAGATGCTACTCGAGAAGGCGAAGACGCTGCGCGACGTGCCGCGAGCGACCAAATTCGCGCAAGTCATCTGGATGATTACGCAGGCCTATTCACAAAGGCTGGAGCATGAAGGCCGGATCGACTTCGATTCCATGATCGGCGACGCAGTGAGGCTGGTGGAAACCGGGGCCTATGAAAGCCCCTATTCGTTGATCCTTGTCGACGAATTTCAGGACATCTCCGAGCCGCGGGCGAATCTGATCAAGGCACTGAAGCACCAAAAGCCCTTCAGCAAGGTGTTCGCCGTCGGGGACGACTGGCAGTCCATCTACCGTTTCGCGGGCTCGGACATCACGATATTCACCCAGTTCGAAACGAATTTCGGTGCGTCCTGGCAGGGGCGCCTCGAGCAGACCTATCGGTGCAACCAGTTGATAGCCGATACGGCGGCCGCCTTTGTCCAACGTAACCCGGCCCAGATCACGAAGTCGGTGCAATCCAATCGCGCAGCCGTGCCCCGTTCGATCCGGGCGATCCCGATCACCGTGAAAAAGGGCCAACCCAGCTTCCAAGATGCGTGCTTTCAGCTGCTGGAGCGTCTCGACAGCTTTCTGGACGGCATCGCTGCGCAGTGGCGCAAGGAGGATGGACAGAAGCTCAAGGTCCTGGTGCTGTGGCGCTACAACCTGCTCAATCCGTTTTCCATGCGGCGACCAGACTTCGCCAACCTCGAGGTCAACGGCCTGTCCTTTCACCGCTCGAAGGGATTGGAGGCGGACTACACCATCCTGCTCGACGTCAGCGAGGGCGACTATGGCGTGCCGAGCCGGATCGAAGAGGACGAGCTGCTTAATCTAGTCATCCCGCGGCCTGAAACCTTCCCCTACGCCGAAGAGCGGCGCTTGTTCTACGTAGCGCTGACCCGGGCAAGCCGGGGTGCGTATCTGCTTTACAACCGCCGCGATCCGTCTCGCTATATCCGCGAGTTGCGAGAGATTGCGGGCGATGATTTCCGGTTCGAGACGATCGAGGGCCGCGCTTTGTCCATGTGTCCGGCCTGCCTGGCGGGACAGATTGTCGAACGAACCGGGCCCAATGGCTCCAAATTTGCTGGATGCAGCCGCTTTCCGGACTGCAAGCATATTGCCAAACCTGCGGCAGGCGACCGCGCCCGAAGGCGCGCGGGGTAGCGATCCAGCAATATTCGTCGCGGGCGTTTGAGGGTGTCTAATTTTGTCACCCTCATCGCCGATTGTATCGGTGTGACAACCGAATCGGAGACGACGGATGGAATATGCGAATAGGGCCTCGATCGGCCGGCATGTCGTGGACATTGACGGAGCCTTGCGAGCGACGGATCACGCCTTCGTGTCCGCAGCGGATATTCTCGAGCTCGGGGGTTTTGCGGCGCGCGATCTTCAGGTTTTCATGGATATCTACGGCGAAAGCTGGCCGATCGGTCCAACCGATCGGATTGCGCTGAATGAAGATACGGTCGCCTTCTTTCACACATCCGCCGACATGCGCGGACGGTCCGGTGCTGGCTATTGGGACGGTCCAACCTTCGCACGCGCCGCCTGAGCGGCGCCATTGAGGGGGCCGCCCCAGATAGGGCTGGTTCGCTCAAGCCATGAGCGCCAGTTCGCCTTGTGCGGGCCCGACGTTTGCGGGGGCTGCGGGAAGAAGCCGTCGACCGTTGCCGATCAAGGTGTAGACAGCATGTCGCTGGCCCCCACGATTGCGATGATCGACCCGGTAACCTTGATAGTGGCGGTCAAGCATTCCTGCCTTGACCAGTTCGGAAACGGCGCGGCTGAGATTGCTCTTTGCGGTGGCGCGCATGCGCACACGCACTTCGGCTGCAATCATCAGCTGCGCGGATGCCATTTCGTGAGGCAGGCGGCCACTTTTACTGAGTTCGTCCCGGACACGATCCGTCAGGGGCGTGCGCGAACTGCGCTGGGACATGGGTGTAAGGGCGTCGCATAACCAATCGCGCAGTGAGACAAGCTCATCGCCCCGCTTGATCCATGGACCTGCGCTGCCATCGGGACGCGCCACCTGCGCGATGAGATTGAGCAGCATGAAGGCATAGCGCGGGCGACTTGAAACCTGTGCGAGGCTCTCAACCACGGCAGCGACATCGCAATGAGGAGCGGGCTGGAGAGGTGTCGCTGAATGAAACATATCGAGATTGAATCAAGCACAAACCAAGTCTGATGTGAATCCCATTTCGCTATCGGAATGCGGCTTGTCGCTTATGACACTTTGCCTGGGGCAAAGTGTCACAGAGGGTTCATCCATTCTGGCGCATATTGCGAATCTTTCTCAATTCGTCCCGATAGGGGCTATCCTCGTCGCTTAGGTCTGGACGTGCAATCATGCCCGTGGCGAACCTCGCGCGCCTATGGCGCACAGGATACGAGACTGCGGCCGCCTCGAGGATCTTACGTGTTTTGCAGCCGCATGCGCGCGTGTTGATAGCCTTGGCGATTTGCAAGAAACCATCGATGCGGCGGTGCGTGCACTCGGCTTCCGCTGGTTCACGCTCCTCCATAATGTCGATCTTCGGCACGCAGGCGAGCAGAGCTTGTTCCTGACCACCTATCCATCTGAGTGGCTCGAGGAGGTGCTCGAACAGGGCCATTATCTTGAGGATCCTATCCATGCTGCCTGTGCCCGGACACCGTCGGGATTAGCCTGGGACCGTATTGGTGATGTTCTCGAGCTCACCTCGCGGCAACGCGCCATTCTGGAACGGGCAAGGGATCATGATCTCGTATCGGGCTATAGCTTGCCAATCCGCATGCCGGGGGAATCCGAAGCGATCTTTACGGCTGCGCGGGCGCGCGATGATCCGCTCGACGCAGAAGCGATCCTGACTGCTCGGTTGCTGGGCTCGATCGCCTATGATCGTGCGCATGCCCTCTTGGCCGAGGGGACACCCCCACCAGCGCCCATTTCCCTCAGCCCGCGCCAGATCGAATGCATTGCGTTCGTCGCCCAGGGAAAGAGCGATTGGGAGATCGGGCAGATTCTCGGATTGAGCCGCGACACCGTGCATGAATATGTTGAAGCCGCAAGGCGGCGATACGGTGTCCGCCGCCGCACACAGCTGGTGCTGCGGGTGGTTCGCGATGGCCATCTCAACATGAACGCGCTGCTCTGATCACGCCTGCGGCGCATGATGAATCTGACGGATGTCCAGGATTTTTGCGCGCAAGCGGCGCAGATCACTGATCGCAAGGCCCTTGCCGACCTGATGGCCGAGATTACCCGGGCTATGGGCTTTCGTCACTTTGCCTTGGTCCGCCATATCGACATGGCCCCGGCGGACCGCGCACTTCACATCATCGACTATCCACCTGAATGGGTCGAGCGTTTCGAGGCTCGACAGCTCTATCGACGAGACCCGATCCATCGGGCTAGTCATCGCACGACCGTTGGCTTCGCGTGGTCGGCGGTCCAATCGCTCATTGTGCTCACCGCTGCGGATCGCGCGATCTTGGCCGATGCCCATCAAGCAGGGCTGGGCGATGGGTTCACGGTTCCAGCGCATATCCCTGGCGAAGCGAATGGATCGTGTTCGTTCGCTATGGACAGAGGCGAGGGCCTTGCCCCTGATCAGCTTCCCTTTGCCCAGTTGATTGGCGCCTTTGCCTTTGAGGCGGCGCGCCGGCTTGCGCGGGCGGATCAGTTGCCGTGCCAAAGCCCGATCCTGACCGACCGCCAGGCCGAATGCGTGACGCTGGTGGCGCGGGGCAAGACCGACTGGGAGATCGGCCAGATCCTGGGCATCGGCCAAGAGACGGTTATCCAGCACGTAAAGGATGCGCGAGACCGTTATGGCGTCACGAAGCGCACCTTGCTGGCCATTCGTGCTCTGTTCGACGGGCAGATAAGCTTCGCAGATGTTTTTGGCCGATGATCTCCCCAGGACAGGGGATAACCGAACCGCCGTAGGTCTGATCGACTGACTGCCTCATCACAGGAGGCTGTCATGCATATCGAAATCGGCGTTGCCCGCGCCATGAAAAATCATCTGTTCCGTACGATGTTTGAAGAACGCAAGCGCGTGTTCGTCGATCTTCTGGGCTGGGATGTACCTGTCCTCGCCGGTCGCTATGAGATCGATCAGTTCGACAATGATCGCGCGGTCTATCTCGTGATCGCGGACGAGAATGGCGAGCATCTGGGTTCTGCGCGCCTCCTGCTTACGACTGAGGATCATATTCTCGGCACCATCTTCCCGGATCTGTGTGAGGCGCCGCCGCCGCGCGGTGGTGGGATCCTCGAGATCACCCGCTTTTGCCTTGCTCGCCGCCTCCGTGCTCGCGAGCGCCTCGAGGTACGCAATCAACTGGTCTCAGCGCTGGTGGAATATGCAGTGCGACACCAGATCCGCAGCTATACCGGTGTCGCGGAGTGGTCCTGGTTCCAGCAGGTTTTGAGTTTTGGCTGGTCTTGTCGTGCGCTCGGGGTTCCCAGAGCAGATACAGCGCGCAGCCTCGTTGCGCTGCAGATCGATATCGATGGCCGCACGCGCGAGAATTTGCGCGCGAGCGGTATCTTGCGCGCGGTCGGTCTTGCCGATCTCGCGGCAGCGGCGTGAGGTGGCGGCCATGGCGAGCTTAGCTTTACCGCGCCATTTGGACGCAATCGCGGCCGATGAAGAACTGCGTCGCCAGGGCTTCTGCATACTCCGGGACATTGCGCCGACCGCCACCGTCGCCGAGCTCGATCGTGCGCTCGAATCCCGATTTGCAGCAACGCCCTTTTGCCAAGGCGGCTTTTATGGCCCGCGCACCAAACGCTTCGGCGGCCTTTTGAAGCGCGTGCCCGTGAGCTCGCGCCTCGTGCGCAACGATGCGGTCATGGATTTGGTGCAGTCGGTTCTCGCTCCCTGGTGCGACACTATCCAGCTCAATCTGACACAGGCATTGGAACTGCATCCAGGCGCGCCGGCGCAATTCCCGCACCGCGATCAGGACATGTGGCGTGGACCGACCGGTACGCTCGAATATCTGGTCAACGTGATGTGGCCGATTTCGCCATTCAGGGTAGAAAATGGGGCGACCTTGATCTGGCCCGGCAGCCATAATGGCGGCACCGCCGGCGATACAGGCGAGCCTGTGGCGATCGAGGCGGACCCGGGCTCAGCGATCGTGTTCCTGGGTTCCACCCTTCATGGCGCCGGCACCAATAGGACGAGTGCGATCCGGCGTGGGATCATCATCAGCTATTGCCTGGGCTGGCTCAAACCCTACGAAAATCAGTGGCTGACCTATCCGCCAGAGGTGGCGCGTCGCTTTCCGGCCGAACTCGCCGCTCTCGTCGGCTATCGCCAGCATCGTCCCAATCTCGGCAACTATGATGGGCAATGCCCGTCGATCCTGCTCGACGGCGAGCCACCCGAGCATCTGGCGGCCATCGATGCGCTGCGACCCGACCAGGAGAGTGCCCTGGCGGCATTCCTGGGCGAGCAGGCCGATCTCTCCCCCCGGCTGGGGGGATTGTCGAAATCAGGACCCGGCGGAACAAAAGAGAGGTGAAATCCAACGGATAATCGACGCCTACGGTCAATCCAGGTGAGCGTCTTTCGCGGGAGGATAGCCCGATGCTGCGTGCGATTTTCAAATTGATGCTGCGCGCCAGGAGCGTGCAGCATCCCGGCCGGCCCTCATGACCCTTGACGTCCCCAGCTTGCTGACGCTCGCAGCATCCTGTGCCCCGAGCGTAGCGCCCGAGACTTTGATTGCGATTGTCCATGCTGAAAGCCGGTTCAATCCGCTCGCGATCGGTGTGAACAGCCCGGGCGTCGGTGTCCCTAAACCCGCCACCAAGGCCGAGGCGGTCATGGCTGCCCGCGACCTCATCCGTCGCGGTTACAATATCGATTTGGGGTTGGGGCAAATCAATAGCGCCAATCTGGCGTGGCTTGGTTTGCCCGTTGAAGACGCCTTTGAGCCATGCCGCAATCTCGCTGCGGCCGCCCGGGTGCTCACCATCAACTATCAGGCGGTTATCGCGACCGCTGCAAGCCGCGACCATGCCATTGCTACAGCCCTTTCGCTCTACAATACCGGCGATCGGCGGCGCGGGTTTCGCAACGGCTATGTCGCCCGTGTCTATGCCAGCGGATCGATCGTCATCCCTCAGATCCGAGCGCGCGCGCCGTCGCCAGCGAGAAGCCTTGCCCCGCCCGACGATATCGTCGCGGCCACGGCCTCCTCCGCTTCGCAACAGCAAGCGGCTGAAAGGACGCAAACCGACGCCTGGAACACTGCCGCGCAGGTGCGGCAGGCCTCGCTCATGGTGTTCGGCGACCCGGTGCCTCCTGCGAAAGGACAATATCCATGACAGCGACGATCGCTCGTTTGAACGCCCTGCCGCCATGGGCGCGGTTGCTGCTGCGCGTGGCCGCCATCGCGGGGCTGGTTCTTGTGCTGAGTGACCCGGCTTACGCACAAGGCGCTGACGGGATCACCTCGATGGCGGAGAACATCAAGACCTGGCTGACGGGGACCTTTGCCAAGACGATCGCGGTCATCGCCGTTGTTATCGTCGGCTTCATGTTCTTCACCGGACGCGCCAGCCTTGGCCTGCTCGTCACGGTCATTGTCGGCATCTTCATCGTGTTCAGCGCCCAGTGGATCGTCGATACCATCACGGGTGGCGCATGAGCGACCACCGCTTCTTGACCGAGCGTCTGTGCGAGGAGACGCTGTTCCTGGCCGTGACCCGGCCGACGATGTGGCTGGGTGTGCCGCTCGAAGCGTCCTTGCCGATTGCGCTCGTCGCCTGCCTGACCCTGATCGTCAGCGGCAATCCGCTCTATGCTGGGGCCGTGGGCGGCGCCTGTCTCGCGGTTGCCCGCCTTATCGTACGCCATGATGCCAATGCCTTCCGGCTGCTCTGGCTCTGGACCGTGACCAAGGCGCGTGGTCGCAACCGCGGCTGGTGGGGCGGCAGCTCCTATTCGCCGCTGCCGGTCGCAGGCTTGCGGCGCAAGGGGTTCGCCCGTGGCTAGCGCCGCCGCCAAACTGCCACCGCGCAAGACGCCGTGGCGGGTGTTGGCCCGCGAGGCTGAGCCCGGGCGCTATCTTCCTTATGCTCGCCATGTCACGCCCGATGTGATCGCACTCGACAGCGGTGACCTCATGATGATGTTTCGTCTCGAAGGCCTGGCATTCGAGACCGCTGACCCGATTCATCTCAACGACTGGCACGAAAAGCTCAACGGCACCTGGCGCAACATCGCCGACGACCGGCTTGCATTATGGACGCATATCGTTCGCGCGCCGGTTGAGGACTATCCTGAAGGTCAATTCCGCTCGGCTTTCGCGGCCGCGCTCGATGATCAATATCGCCAGCGGGTCACCGCCCGGCGCATGTTCGTCAACGCACATTATCTGACTCTCGTCATGCGCCCCGCGGTCGGCTCGGCCGACCGGTCGGGTTTGCTACTCAAGCGATTCGCCAAGGCCCAGGCGGCCGAGGAGGAGGTCGATCCTGCCGAATTGATGCGCTTCGAGGAAAAGGCGCGCGACATCGAGAAGTTGCTGCGTCGCTGCAGCCCGCAGCGCCTCGCCCTCTATGAGCATAACGGTCTTATCTTCTCCGCACCGCTCGAAGTGCTGGAGCAGGTCATGATGGGCGCGCGCGTGCGCGTCCCCTTGGTGCGCGGCCATCTGGGATCGGCGCTTTACGGCGAGCGTGTGATCTTTGGCCGCGAGACGGTCGAGGTCCGGGCCCATGACGCAAGTCGCTGGCAGGGCATCTTCGGGATCAGGGAATATCCGGCGTTGACCCGCCCGGGCCAGATGAACGCACTGCTCGGCCAGGATTTCGCCTTTGTGGTCACCCAGTCCTTCACCTTCATGGGAAAGGCCCGCGCGGCCGAACGCTTGCGTCGCCGGCAGAACCAGATGGCATCTACCGAAGATGCTGCTGCCAGCCAGGCACTCGATCTTGGCGATGCCGCCGACGATCTGCAGAGCAATCGCTTTGTGCTCGGCGAGCATCATTTCTCGCTGGCCGTTTTTGCGGAGAACCAGCGGCGGCTTGCCGATAATCTCTCCGCTGCTCGCGCCGCCCTTGCCGATGCCGGATTGGTCGCCGCGCGAGAGGGGCCAGCGCTTGAGGCGGCATTCTGGGCGCAGTTACCGGGGAACTTTGCCTGGCGCGCTCGGCCCGCCGCGATCACGTCGCGTAATTTCGCCGCCTTGGCGCCGTTTCACACCTATCCGGCAGGCCGCGCCGATGGCAATCATTGGGGGCCGGCGATCGCCTTGATGAAGACGGCGGCGCAGTCCCCCTATTATTTCAACTTCCACGTCGGCGATCTTGGCCACACCTTGATCATCGGTCCCTCGGGCGCGGGCAAGACCGTCGTCCAGAATTTCCTGATGGCTCAGCTCGAGAAGACGGGCGCGCAGCAGATCTTCATCGACAAGGACCGCGGCGCAGAAATCTATGTCCGTTCTTCCGGCGGCGTCTATCTCACCCTCAAGAATGGCGAACCGACCGGTTTCGCGCCGTTGCAGGCACTCGACTATACCCCCCGCAATCTTGTGTTTTTGGGCCGCCTGATCCGGCAATTGGTAACGCCGCCCGGCGGACAGCTGGGCGTGACCCAAGAGCGCATGATCGACGAGGGGCTCGCCTCGCTGGGACGCCTCGCGCCCGAGGAGCGTTCCATCCTCGCCTTGCGCCAGTTGCTCGGTCAGCGCGATCCCGAAGGCATTGGTGCGCGGCTTGAAAAATGGTCGCGGGGCGGTTCGCTGGGTTGGGTGTTCGACAATGACGGGGACGCGCTGTCGCTCGAGGCTGCGTTCATCGGCTTCGACATGACCGACTTTCTCGACAATCCCGAAGTCCGTACCCCGCTCATGATGTATATGTTCCACCGGATCGACGGCCTTCTCGATGGCCGCCGGCTCGTGATCGACATCGACGAATTCTGGAAGGCCTTGGGCGACGATGCGTTCCGCGCCTTCGCCCAGGATGGTCTCAAGACCTACCGCAAGCAGAATGCTTTCCTGGTCTTCGGCACGCAAAGTCCGGCGGACGCGCTGCGCTCAGACATCTCGCACAGCATCATGGAGCAGGTGGCGACCAAGATCCTTCTCCCCAACCCCTATGGCCGCGAGGCCGACTATGTCGATGGGCTCGGCCTGACCCAGGCGGAATTCAAGCTCATCCGCCATGATCTCAATCCGGATTCCCGGCGCTTCCTGATCAAGCAAGGGCACGACTCCATCGTCGTCGAACTCGACCTTGGTGGTCTCTCGGATGAGCTCGCTGTGCTGTCGGGCACCACCGAAACCGTGACGCTGCTTGATGCCATCCGCGCCGAAGTCGGCGACGACCCAGTGCATTGGTTGCCCCGCTTCCATCAGCAGCGTCGATCTCCAGCAAGCAGGAAAGGATAAGCCATGGCCAAGGGCCTATACGCCGTAGCCGGCGCAATCATGGTGGGGCTCACAAGCCCCGCGGCCGCCCAGGGAATCCCGGTTTACGACAGCTCGGGTTATTTGCAGGCGCTAGCGACGGTCAAGAACACCCTGTCGATGATCGAGCAGGGCACCGAGCAGATTGCCGAGGCCAAGCAACTCTACGGCAGTTTCAACCAGGTGACCGACGTCAACGCGATCGCTCCGTCGCTATCGACCGACGCGATGCGGCACCTATTGCCGCGCGAGGCGCGCGATCTCGGTCAACTGATGTCATCGGACAATGCCAGCCTGGGTTCGCTTGGCACGGCCGCAACGCGCATACGAGATGATAACCGCGTCGCTTTGCCCGAACTCCGGCCTGACGCATCCGCCTATGAGCGGGCCTCGCGAGACAGCCTGTTGCGCAATGGCAATCTGGCGGCCCGCGATGCCGCGATTGCTGAGACGGCCTATGGCGTCTCAGCGCAGCGTACTGCAGGCCTCGAGGAATTGCGCACCTCGCTTGATACGGCACCAGATGCCAAGCAGGTCATGGATATCCAGGCGCGGGTAGGGGTCGAGAACGCCCATATCCAGAACGACGCGCTGCAACTGCAGGCGCTACGGATGAGGCAGGAGTCTCAGCGTAGGCTACAGTTACAGCGTGACGACGAGCAGGACCTCGCGGACTTGTCGGCAAGCTTAGGTGGCTCGTGATGTTTCGAGCCATGATTGCAAGCTTGATACTGGCTGCTGGCTTGAGCGCTTGCAAACCCCCGACAGGAAAAGATGAGTATGGTCGTAAGGCCGACCTAAGAAATCGAGCACTCGCGGAGTGCGCCAACGGCACCCATGCAAGCGACCGTGAGTGCATAAATGCCCAAGATTCTCAAGATCTTATTGATCTTCGTAAATCGCTCTGAAGTCGATATTTGCCATGTCATCCACGCTGTTCAACGACTTCTATGTTCAGGTCGACAGTCAGCTGGACCTATTTCTCAACGAACGCCTTCAGAACGTCATTGAGGTGGTTCGTGGGCCACTCGCCGTTGGCCTTGTGATATACATTGCGCTGTTCGGATATATGGTATTGCGCGGTATCGTGAGCGAGCCGTGGAGCGAACTGTTCTACCGGATGGTTAAGCTCTGTCTCCTATACGTAGCTGCAACGACGGCAGCCTACTCCGAATGGATCACAACGCCGCTCTTTCACGGAATGCCCGATGCTATTTCACAGGCACTATCGGGTCGAACTATCACCAGCGTCGGCGCCGCATTTGATGATTACTTCAACCAAGCCGACATCATCGTACTCATAATCCGGGCCAAAGCCGCAACGTACATTGAGATCAATCCGATGCGATTGGTACTGATCGCCCTAGCGGTATGCATCTATGCATTGGCAGGGTTGTCCGCAGCAATCGGCTTCGCAATCACCATCTTTGCAAAAATAGCGCTGGCTATCATTATTGCTCTTGGTCCGATTTTTATCGCTCTATCGCTGTTCGAAGTCACCCGTCGGTTCTTTCACGGATGGCTTGGACAAGCCTTCAATTATATTGTGCTGATGGGCGTAATCATTGCAATCACAACGCTCATTTCTGATTTGGGTGGCATCGCAATCGCAGCGGCAGAGACAAAAGCTGATGTAACGATCGGTGCCGTTCTTTTCGCCGTCTACCTCTTCCTCGGCACCATCTTCTTCTTCCAGGCTCCGGCCATAGCCACCGGCATTGCGGGCGGTGCCGCTGCGGGAGTTGGAGCTTTCGCCGGAACCGCCTGGGGGACGATGGCCTCTCCCTTCCGACAGCGCCGCGTCATGCGCAACAGCCGCAATCTTGAGCGAGCCGCTCGCCGTGGCGGCTCCATTGAAGCGGCATAGCGAGGTAGCACCATGACTTTGCTTTTGCTCCAGCCCTGCGCCTTCAAGCGTCATCGCACTGCATTGTGGCTGATGGCCGGCATCCCACTGATCGGCCTCACGGCTTGTGCTTCTGGGCCAAAGAAGCTGGCGGTGTGCAATGGCCATCATCTGCGTGACGTGAACATCCATGGGAGTGTTCTGCCGGGTTCACCGGTCCCGGCCCAAACCGCACCGCGTACCGCGCCGCCCATTCCTCCCTTGTCGCATCCACGCGCGGAGGATCCACCGCCGCCGCCCGCCGTGCCCGCTCCGTCGGATGACAAGCTGTCTTTTGCGCCGGGAGATATCCGCCATGCAAGATGCTGAAGACTACGCCGAGGCGGTGCCAGCGGCCGGGCTGAAGCGCTATTTCCAGGAGGCGCGCAGCTGGGACCAAGATCGGGTTCGATCGGCCTTGCGATCGACGCGCCTAGCTTGGATCGTAGCGGCAATCGCCTCGGTGCTGGCGGCTGCTTCCATCTTCGCGGTTGCCGCGCTGGCCCCGCTCAAGACCGTCGCCCCCTATATTATCCGGGTCAACCAAACGACCGGTGCGGTTGATGTCCAAACCACCCTTACCCAGCGGCCGATGCGCTATGACGAGGCGGTCACCAAATACTTCCTCGCGCAATATGTGCGGACCCGGGAAAGCTGGATACCGGCAGCGGCTGAAGAGAATTTTCGCTTTGTGACGATCCTGTCGCAACCGGCAGAGCAGCAGCGCTGGGCGCGCTTCTTCAGCAACAACAACGCTAGCAGCCCTCAGAACGCCTGGGGAAAGAACACGGTCGTCCAGGCCCGGGTACGTAATATTGCCTTCATCAACGACCGCGTTGCCAATGTGCGGTTCACGCGCCTGTTCCAGACCGAAACCGATACCCAGAGTAGCGATTGGATCGCCACGGTCACATTCGCTTACGCCAACGCACCGATGGCCGAGGGCGACCGCTATCGCAATCCGCTCGGCTTCCAGGTCGAGAACTACCGCTCCGATCCAGAGGTGGTACGATGAGCAGGCTGATCCCTGCGGCGATCATCGCGCTGGCCTCGCCTTGCGCCGCCCATGCCGTCGAGGTTCCGCGCGGCACGGCGTCCGATCCGCGCGTGAAGGTTGTCGATTATGCGGAAACCCAGGTTTATCGCATTGTCGGCACCTTCCGGACGGCAACCCAGATCGTTCTGAGCGAAGATGAAGTGATACAACATGTTGCGCTCGGCGATACGGTCTCGTGGGAAGTCGCTGTCGCTGGCCACATATTGTTTCTCAAGCCCCGTGAGAGCGCCGGGCCGACCAATCTTATCGTCACCACCTCGCGCGGCGGCGTCCTGCGCAGCTATGCGTTTGAACTGACGGCGCGCAGTGGCCCGATCACCGGCCGCAATGGCCAGGCCTATTTTCAGGTCCGTTTTCGCTATCCCGCTGACGAAGCGGCGCGGGCAGAGCGGCAACGCACTGCGCAGATGGCCATGCAAGCGGCGGCTATGCAGGCGCAAGCCGTGCGCGGCGCTCTCGATCACGCCGTCATCGAGGGGCCGCGCAATCTGAACTACAAGGTGCAGGGCTCGAGCGCGTTGCAGCCATCGGAGGTCTCCGACAACGGGCAATTCACGGTCCTGCGCTTTCCCGCAAACCGCGAGGTGCCTGCCGTCTATCTGGTCCGGCCGGACGGATCGGAGACATTGGTCCCCTTCGATGTTCGCGATGAATTTGTCGTCGTGCATCTGGTGGCCCGCCAGCTGCGCCTACGGCAAGGCCGCGAAGTGCTGTGCATCTATAACCAGGCGCCCGAACCCTATGGCGTCGATCACGGCACGCACACCGGATCGCCGCATGTCGAGCGCACCATCACCCAGCCACAGGAATGACCCATGGCCGATGATCCCCCTTCCGTCTCGCGGGCACTACCTGGTGCCGATCCAACGCCTGAAAAGGATGAAATCCTCCACGATCGAGGAATCGAGCCGCTCGGTGGGATGACATCGTCGCGCCGAAACACCGCCTTGATCGTGGCCGGCACCGCAATGGTCCTGGGTATTCTCTGGGTGAATTCCGGCAATGGTGGGCAAACCGCCCGGCGTGACCTCACCGCGCCCACCGGGGCTGCGCGGGAGCGGGCCGATATCGTTGCCCGGGAGACCGTTGATTATGCGGCGGTTGCGCCGCGCCCCCGACCGCTCGGGAGTCCGGGCACCGATCCCCATTCGCCCGTGCTCAACCCTGAACCGGGCGCGGCCGCAGAAGGCCAGATCGTGCCCGCGATCCAGCCAGGCGCGGCCCCGGGCGGAACCGGCCAGGCGCAGCCGACATTGGCCGAACAGGCGCGTCGTTCCACCTTGATCGCTTATGGCGGACGCGAACTGGGTGGCGATGCGCCGCAGGGTTCAGGGCCGCCGGCAGCGGGCGCGGCGGCGAGCGA
>Ga0160461_1000238_pt1 | contig 52617 bp, 59 predicted proteins | sample HID1975I_E6MG_FD_108266 | JGI IMG/M metagenome (GOLD analysis project Ga0160461, IMG submission 108266) | Enriched soil microbial communities from UW Madison campus, WI, USA - HID1975I_E6 MG | ecosystem: Environmental > Terrestrial > Soil > Unclassified | place: USA: Madison, Wisconsin...
ATTTACATGATGGCAACCTTTTCATATTGAGCAATTCTGAAGAGAATGAGCTTAACAATCCTGAGATTTTCAAAAAAGTCCACGGTCGTTTTGATCAGTTTAAAAAAATGAATGCTAAGTTTTATCAGAGTAAAAAGCTGATGCCGGATTCTGTATTCGTCAATTTTATGAAAAAAGCTGCTAAATAATTAAGGCTAAAATTTCCTTGTATATCCTAATGTGACATCAAACTGGTTTCCTTTTTCGTTAGGACGATATTCCTGATTGTAATACATTGTCCCTACAGAAAACAGATTTCTTTTAACGGAAAAATTGTATTCTCCGCCTATTTTAAAGGTTTTTAGCTTAAAAGTTTCATTCTCAAGAAGGTTATTACGGGATTCTTCCGGACTGATTCCAGTTCCGATCTGAAATGCAAAATAATCCTGTGCGCTTTTTGTGTAATAACGTACTGTTCCGGTATAAGAATGTGAAATATTTTTGTTGTCCGGCGTAAGGTAAGTACGGATATTAAACCAGAAATTTTTGTAATATTTACCAATAGAAGCCGTGTACATCCAGATATTATTACTGAAATAAAGCTGTCTGTAACCGATCTCTGCTTCAAAGCTATGAGGAAGATTGGCATTCAACGAAACTCCTGTACGATATTTAGGGAAAATGCCTACGTCATTAGAGTAAGCTCCACCAACATAAAGATAAAAAGTTTTAGTTAATCTCGGATAAGCTTCTAGTTCTATCTGTGTGCCATTTTCAGCAAATTTATTGGCATAATTCCCTCTCAATATCAAAGATCCAATCGGTGTTACTCTTTTATATCCTACTCCCACAATATGCCAATCATTAGTAAATTGCTTATCAAAATGCGAGTAATTGTAGGTAATGTTGATTGCATTTTTAGAAACCAAATCATTAATTCGTACTGCAAGACTGTTTGCTTCCGTATTTTTTGGATTAATCACCAAAAGATTTTTAATAGCTTTTTCAGATTCTGTATATTCTTTATTGGCATAATAAGCTTTCGCCTTCAAAAGCCAAAGTGCTTCAGATTGTGGATGATAGGTAAGTCCTTTGTCGATAATTTCTATCGCTTTGGTTTGGTCATCATTCCAGTATTCCAATGATCCGTATGCAATAAAAAAGTCTTCATTCTGAACATTTTTGTTTTCAAGCTCTTCGAAAACAGCTCTTGCCGCAGCTATATCTTTGCTCCATGTGTACAATCTTCCTAAAAAAACCGATATGTCTGTATAGTTCGGCGCTTTTTGCAATGCCTGTTTTGTAATCTCAATAGATTTTGGATAATCTTTTTCTTCAAATGCTGTTGTTCTGGCTTTTACGAATAATTCGTCTGCTGAAAGATTCTGGCTGTATGCCTGAAATGGAAGTAATAGGAAAAACAAAAATCCAAAATATTTTCTCATTGAAATTAGCTGAATGATATTGAACAAAGATATTGAACTTTTGTAAGTATAAAGATATATTCCATTAAAATTATAAGTTATTCGTAAAAAATAATTAATTAGGACTAAGGAAATTTTAAAAATATCTTTTAAAATAATTCTAATCAATAAAAAAACGTTAACACTAAAAACTAGAGTCTTACCTTTACATAATAAATAATACTTTGTTAGATATAAAACAAGTATCGAGAAATTAGATCAAAAAGTTTCTTCAATCAAAATAATTTATAAAAATACCATGTCTATCTCTTATTATGATTTCAAAAATATGCAGAAGCATTCCCAACATGAATTAGTTCTGTCCAAAGGAAAGGTCATATGTGAAACCGATAAAAATGAACTTAAAATTGTTCTTTATGACATGCGGTCATTTTCTGTAGAGATTGTTTACCATACTGTCACTAAAAAGATTGCAAGCTTGAGCGCCTTTCATAAAAAGGGAATTTAAATCCAATCACTTATTGGATCTTCTGATGAAAGATTAGTAATTTCTGGTAAAAGTTGTTGACGGTCTCATCCTATTTTGGTTACAAATAACCATTGACTTAATTCTGTACTGACTGTAAATTTGTTGAGGATTAAAGATTCAAATTGCAGAGCAGGATTCTGTAAAAATGTAGGCTCAACAATCAATCTTTTCATCGTAGGCATTATAATATCAATTTTATGAAAATTTTCTTTCTGCGCTATTTTTTGATATGCGCTCTTATCTACTCAGTCCAAAGTAAAGCGTGCTCGGCATTTTTGCTGACAGGGAACAATTATAACGTTGTTGGCTTCAATGAAAACTGGAAAACAATGCCCGGAATGATCGTCATTAATAAGCGGGATGTCCTGAAAAGGAATATCAGCTGGCAAAATCTGACAACTGATCAAACACAAGCCAATAAAAAATGGACTTCAAAATTCGGTTCTGTAACCTTTAATCTTTTAGGATATGACCTTCCCTGCTACGGCGTCAATGAAAAAGGTCTTTTTTTGGTTGAATTATATCTCGAAGAGACCAGTAAAGTATATAATCCAAAACAGCCTGATATGTTCTGGGCACAATGGATACAGTACCAGTTGGACAACTACAAAACGGTAAAAGAAGTGGTAGACCATCTGAATGATGGTCCCAACATTAACTGGTGGCCCAATGCAGCCGGAAGTCATTTTTTCCTGACCGATGCCAAAGGAAATTCTGCAACGATTGCCTTATTAAACGGGAAATACACCGTACTTACCAATAAGGAAATGCCAATGCCATTGCTATGCAACAATCAGTACCATAAGGATCTGGCCGCTGCTAAAAAATTTGATTTTCTTGGCGGAAATGATAAATTTGATTTTGAACAAAACATAAAATGGGAAGACCGTTACAACCGTGCATACTATATGCTAACAAATTATACGTACGATGAAAAGCCTGTCGACTATGCGTGGAATATTTTAAACTCCATACATCCCGGTGAATGGCAGACAGTCATTGACACCAGGAAAATGAATCTGTATTTCAGATCTGATCTGAAGAAAGAGGTAAAGACCATAGATATCAGAAAGTTGGATTTCTCCAGAAATGCGGCTATAAAATACTTGGATATCCATACCGATGAGACCGGAATTGTGAACGGGGACTTTCAAAATCTTACAACTCTAAAAAATAATCAATATGTGGAGAAAGGATTTCCAATAGGCTATGACAATAAAGAGTTTGGCGAATCGGACATTTTTGAAAAATTGAAAAAGAACATTGCTAAGTTCTTTGAAAATATCCTGCCGGCATCTTAAGTCTTGTAAAATATACTTTTAAAATGATGAAGATGAAAAGGCTGCTACAAACTAAATGGATATCACTAGCGTTACTTCCCATATCTTTTTTACTGATCTATAATCCACTGACCAAATTTCCATATACTTTTTGTGTCATCATTATTTTTATCCTGATCAGTACCTACTTGCAAAATGGCGATCTGAAATCACTCAATTTTAAGAATCTCAAATCAGGTGACATAAAAAATATTTTAGTTTCATATCTGATCTTAGAATTGACAGTGGATTTTATTATCCAGCCGCTGGTGAATTGGATTTGTAACGAACCAGCCGATTATTCTACTTTTGAGCACATCAAAGGTGACACAGCACAGTATATCAAATGGCTATATAGAATGTGGATCAGTGCTGCGATAGGAGAGGAATTGCTGTTCAGGGCATTTGCTTTCGCTCAACTGAAAAATATCTTCGGTGATAAGAAAATTCTTATAGTCATCCTTTCCGCATTGATGTTCTGTCTGCCTCATTTGTATCAAGGTACGGCAGGATTGATCATGACATTCGTATTCGGGATCGCTTTTGGATTTTTATATATTAGATTTAAAAATATCTGGATAAATATCATTATTCATGGGTTGATTGATACCGTGTTTCTAACATTAAGTTACTTGGGATACATTGAGTTTTACCAGTTTATCTGGTAGTCATGTGCTTCTCTCGTAGCCTCTTCAAGCGCAGCTTTTTACGATTTTATGAGAGGATGGATCGTAGTGTCAAAAGAAATTTTGTGGTCTGATGACATTTCGTAAGGTTAATGAGATTGCCTGATTATTCTTGTGATTGCCGAAGATTGTAAAAGTTATCGGAGGTTGGCTGTTTGATAATACTTACAAAGATTGATGTCTTTATACGATTATAATTTATCATAAAAAGATTATCAGTTAGCAATAAAGCCTTTTAGACCTGCCAGTTTACCATTTTCAAACCTCCATACATCGCAATTACTTCTAGGCTATCCATAGAGAGTCAGTATTCACTATGCTTATTGTACCTACTGCTGTGAGATAATTTCCTTCCTCTATCATTGAATCAACCTTGAACCTGAGCGGTTCGATGTAGGCTTCTTTCATATAATCCATGACTTCATCAATTCCCGTTAGAGATGTTTCACCTACGAATGTCCATTGAGTGTCAGTGGTATAATATGCCATAAATTGATCGTAATTACCCGCAGCTATACAAGCATTCGCTTTATTTAATATTTCTTTTAAATTCATTGTACTTGTTTTTAATGAATGTTAGTAAGGTAATCTAAAGTTTATTGATTTATATGCTCAACTGAAATTAATTAGATTCAATGCCCAAATACATGGAATCTACCTTAAAGCTGATAGATATTTATTCCCGAATTTTGAAGTTTCTCTATATCGGTATCAATACATACAAAACCATACGAAACCAACTGAAATCGGCAACTTTTTTACGCAGAGCACGTAACAATACAGCCTGACAACTAGGCTTTAGTCTAGTATGCAAGACAAGAAATGAATGTGCTTTGAAAAGGAGCTTTTCAGCAGTATTTGGGTTCTGTCTGAAAAGTTACTTTTTGAAATATTTGTAGATATTGTGAAACTATTTCAAAGTACTTTTCGAGTTTAACATATGAAAATGGATCTGGAAATACTACTATATTTGCATAGAAAATTGATTTATAAATCATTTCGATTTTCAGGAACGCCTTTCGATATATATCCAACAATTTGAATTCTGTAAGTAATGGACATTGTAAAACAAATAGACCAGCATACCAAAAATTTAGTTGATGGGCTAGTAAATAGTTCTTTGGAGCAGAGGAAAAGCTTAGCAATTTCCATCTTAGGATTTTACTATCAGTTGCCCAAGTTTGAAGAGACTATCCACAAATATATTGGAATCAAAGTAAAACGAAACCAATTGTTCTTAGATATTATTAACGGTCATATTGAAAATTACCTGGAAACGATAGAAAAAAGTAATGCTGCTATAGATGTCTATGCTGACAACTATGAAGAGCCTGAACCAATAGAAATATTTATGCTGGATGCATTTGCAAGTGGAACCTCTGATTTGAAATTTACGACTAAGATAGTAGCACTTTTTATTGGAATTATTGACACATTGGACTATTATGAAAATTTTTCAGATAGACCTGAGTTTTGGAACAATCTGTTGGAGAAAGAAGTGGGATTTCAAAAGGAAGTTTTAATTCAGCTGGGATCAAAGCAAGCATTCGACGCTTCGATGTATCAAAAGAGATATACAAATGTAAATTTTGATGCACTTTAAGCAAAGCAGCAAACGTTAGCAGAAATACTTAATACCATAGATCCATATGAAACCAAGAGAATTAATAACGACTAATATTGAAATGACCTTACTGGAACCTTTGGCACAAATGGGTTTTACATTTTCAAAAAGCTTATTGACATTTAAGAGAAAAATAAATGGTTTCGTTCAGACGATTTATTTTCAGCTCAACAGATACAATGAAGCGGATGTATGCGCAGAATTTTGGACATCATTTGGCGTGTCTTCAAAAATATATTCAAAATGGCATAAGGATGAATTTGGAGAAGAACCGATAAATGACAGTTTAGGTGGAGCAATGGACTGGAATATCAACGGTTGGGAATTCCCGATCATTGACAAAAAAAGAGAACTGCATTTTCAAATTATAGATGAAAATGAAAGAGAAAAAGTTTTGACAGTGCTTAAACAAAACTTTTTAAATATTGGAATACCTTATTTGAATAAATTTTCTAATTGGGAAAATGCAGCCTACGCACTTGTTGAAAATGAATGTTCTCACTATAAAGCTTGTGATTTCTTTTTAATTGCTGGTAATAGAGATCAAGCACTGTGGGCGCTGGAGCAGGGACTAGCTTATTGGGAAAGGAGACCAAAAGCATCATTTCCAGAAGATAGTGATAAAATTAAAATAAGAATGAAAAAATACTTTGGAAAATAATGCTTCTGCTCAAAAGGATTTTTTTGTTTTTTTAGCTACAAACAAACAAACAAACAAACAAAAATTAAGAAGTCTATGGACAAAAAAGCCAAAAACATATTGTTCAAAACGTATTGGAAAAACGGTTGGATTGATGATAATGAAATACAGATAGATGCTGCTGACTTTGAGTATGCAAAATCAAAAGGTTTGATGTTTGAACCTTTGACCATTTCTCACGACCAATGTTTGGACAAGATTTTTGAGATACTTCCCACAATTTCAATCGACAAAGTTGCAACAGCCTTTTTAAGCAGTCTTTCTAATAGACGTTTAGATTGGCGTTCCAGTTTGGCTTCCTATTTTATAGCGAAACAATTGATTCCTCATCAATATACAAAAGCAGTAAGCGGACAAAGTTTTGGAGAAGATGAAGAAGTTATATACGAAAGTTATACTTGTGGAATTTGCAGAGATTTAAAATATGGCATTATAGGCGACAAGGATTATATCAATGAAGACTTAAATGTTTTGAATTTTGAAAGAATAAAATGGGGCGGAATTAGACACGGAAAACTTATTTACACTTTGTTTGACCTTCAACAACTTCAGGCAGCAGAAATCCAGGAACCTTCGACGGAGGATATTGAGATTTTTAAAAATATCCTATCCATCATCAAAAATTCTGAACCCAACGATTATCCAAGTGCATTAGAAAAAAAATTATCTACTGCTTTGAAATCAACCAAAGATGAGCGAAAGATATTAATTGAAATTTTAGCTTGCATTGACATTCTTAAACCGGCATCTTATGACAGACCAAGTAGAGGAAAGCACGATTGGACATTTGTTGAATCTTGGCGTGGAGAAGATAAATATAATGAAGAAGCTCTGAATACATATTTTGGAAAATATATGACGTAAAAAAGCGAACTGACAACGCCGGATTAAAATTATCGTACCTGAAATCTTTCTCTGTCATTTTCTTGCAACCTTGAACCTTGTTGTTTCACATCAAAGAAAACACCATGGAAACCCAGAAGGTTTAAATACAGGATTCTGGACAGAAGAATTAGCAGCTCCTTATTATGCACTGTCTGATAAAGAAGTTGAAATAATCTAGGCATCTCCGAAGGGAGCTCTACCACCAATTGATCCAGAAAGTGAAGACCCTTCATCTCAGACTGTTGCTACACGCAGAATGGATAGTGATGAAGTTTTACAGGAAAAATTAAAAAACAGTCATCAGTTATCCCTCTTTTTTCTATTTTCAAGAAAGACTATTTTGATTTTGTCATCAAAGAAACCGGCACAAATAATATCGTATTAGAAAAAGATCTGGATGTTTTTCAAAACGATATTGAAAAGATCAAACAATCAGTATAATTAGAGTATCAGAATTATTTATTTAGCACATGAAGCAACTTTAAAATTCATAAAATGAAGAAAATACTGTTTCTCTATTTTTTATTTTCAGCCCTTACAGCTTGCAAAAATGAAGGGAATAAAGACCGGAATAATAAAAGAAAAAAGGATGACACGAAATCAGTTCCCTTTAAGAAACAGCTTAGTATATCCTCAAAAAGCCCTGTAACAGAAACTGCGCCACCTGATCAAAACCAAGCAAACAGCATTGAAACTCTTGATGCCGATCTGATGCTTTTTAATGGTAAGGTAAAACGGTTTTTCTCCTTAAAAGATTTTAAGAACAACTTCGGAGAGCCAGATAGTACTAAACTAATGAAGCAGGAAGAACCATGCGCCTATGTCTTTCAAAATCTTGATCCAGCTAAAAATTTACAGTACAAATTTTTGTACAAAAATGGTTCGCGTTTTGAAAATTCAGACGAAAAGGTAGCGGTTGATGAGTTTAAATTCACAAAAAACAATTTTATTTTATACAAAGGAATGATATTTAATGCTTCCACGACAATTGCTCAGCTAAAAGAAATATTTCCCAATTCAGTAGAAAATATAGGTACTATGAATGTTTACGGTGAGGGCGAACTGCAGATGATTCAATTAAGAGAAGGTGATTATGAACTTTACGACGGGCATATCAATATTTTTCTTAAAAACGGAAAACTCTTTTTTATGCAATGGTGGCTTCCGTGTTAGTTGTCAATTGAGGATCTATAAAAATAAGATAAGCTACTAAGATTTTACAGAGTCTATTCTTTAAATTACTTACAAAAAATAGGATGAAACAAGATTTTGAAAAAATAGTAAATTGGTTAAAAGAAAATGCACAGAAAATTCTTAACCATTCGCTTCAAAAACCTGCTACAGAAAGTGAAATTAACGAAGTGGAAAAAACAATTGGTAAAAGTTTCCCCGTTGATTTTAAAGAACTTTATTTATGGCACAACGGATTAAGTAACCAGGAAAATTTCGGAAGCCTGTTCTATGGTATGGATTTCTTTCCTGTCAACCGGATTGTTAAAGAGTATTTGTACAAAAAAGAACATTACGCGTCTGAAAATATTCCACTTGAAAAAGCAGATAAAGAAATTGACCTGACCAATATGTATAATAATGATTGGGTAAAATTCGCTTATGACGGATCTCATACCGGTTTGTTTATTGATCTGGCCCCAAGCATCCAAGGACATGATGGTCAAATCATCTTCATAGATGATGAATATGGAACAGGGATTTTAGTAGCAAATTCTACAAAAGAGTTGATTGAAATTTTTAAGAACGATTTAGAAAACAATCTTTATCAATTAGATGAAGACGCACTGGAAGATGGAAATCATTATTTAACAGCTGACTCAAAAATTGATATTGTAAATTGGGAAACAAGTGAAATTTGGAAACGATAGACAATTTTTGAAAAAACCACTAAAACCAGATCTTTATATTCTCGCAAAACTGCATTTTATATTTTCTGTATCAAATATTTAGTTGGCATCTTTAGAAATTATTTTAATGATTGGAAGAGATATAAGAGTGGCTTACAAAGAGGTTTTGCACCATTATCAAGCTACTTTGTTAAGGAAACATCTCAAACTTTGGATCTTTTGATTTTAAAATATTCAGATTTAAAATTAAAAGTATTTTAAAAACTCTTATTTTAAACCTTTGACTCAAGTGCTCGGTTATTTTGGGAAATCTTTTAATTAAATTGTATTAAAAAATGAAGGAACTTATTTTGAAAAAAATCACTTTGCGTAAGCGGTGGAGTTTAAGCATATTCATCACGTGTATTATATTGATGTGGGCAGGACTGTTCATTTTATTATATTATGCTTTTAGTGATGATAATAGCTATTTAAATTTCCCTTTTCTTCTTATTTTGTTTATCTGTTTAGTATTTAGCACGCTGGGAATTTATATGTTTAAATTCTTTAATGCGTATATAACTACAGTTAATCAATTAAGCGAAAAGGAATCATCCATTTTCGTCGAGCAGGGAACCTTACGCCCATTTGCCGAACAATGGTTACCTTCCTTTATTATTTACCAGGATAAAGTGCAATTTTTTAAAATATATAATCAGCCTGCATATACTTTTACTGATATAAAAAGTATACATTTTAAAAGATTCAATTTTACGAGAAGCAGACAAGATTGCAGGATAACCATTCAATTGGTCAATGGTACGAAACATCATTATCATGTACATGGAAATCTAACCCAAAGGATATATTTAAAAAATGAAGCATTGCCGGGTAATCCAAAAATTATGATTGATGATCAATATGCTTAAAAGTTGCCCATTATTAAAAATAAAAAAACAGCTTGTTTTGCTTTTAGTTCTATCGCTTTGTGCCTGCAATGGAAAGAGCAACCAGCAAACCGAAAAAAAAGCAAGCGATACAATAGGCATCAACATTAAAGTTAACCCTGTTAAAAAAACAACGAAAATTGGTCAGACCAACATACTGAAAATGCTTCGAAAAGTAGAGTAGTAGGGAAAACCTTTGTTGGAAAATTAAGCCACAGTGGTAGGGCATCAACACCGGGGTTCGTTTGCTGTGCAACAAACTGTAGTGAAAATAATAAGAGTAAAAAGTAGATTCTCATATTGTTGAGACAATCATAACTGACTTTTTATTACACCAGGAGAAAAAGGGCGAATTGATCAATATTTTTTCTGAGCATATCTTTGATAGATAAATTCATTAAACCATTTAGTTCTTTTCCTAAGCTTTAGTAATTTTTTGAGGACACTTCTGGATCCGATGTACAGACGTATTTAACTGTATCTCTCAAAAACATTCTTTCTTATTTATTGATCTATCATAAGCAGATCATATTTCAACTGCTATGACTCCATATGAGGCTGACTGATTTTCTATAGCAAATATATTCCGTGGTCACTGCGCAAAAAAATATTTTTGGGTATCCGGGATCGGAGATCCCAGAGCCTCCGCAAAAAGATTTCAGGCTTACATCAATGTTCTTTCTTATTGTTTTCAAGGAATTGATTACAGCTTTCCTCGTGCCTGCCTGAATGGTAATCTGCATAGAAAAAGTCAGAAACCTCACAAGATGAAATTGCAGTTCATTGAAATTTAAATTATTCTTACAGAGGTCGAGTTGCAAACCTTCTTCTCTCCTTTAAAATTGCTAAAATCTGGCTGTCTATGAATTTGCTTGTTCTCATAACCTAAATCAATCGTTTTTTGTTTATAATCTTAAGGTTATATAATGTCCATTTTTTTTTGGGGAGATTTAAAGGATACTTTCATAAATAACAATAAGCCAAAAATAGCTGTAAGTGATAATATAGATGAAAATTACAAATTTTTTTTTTTCACTTAATGGTGTATATTAAATTATTTTTCATATTTTCGTGACTTAATTTTAAATCTATTCAACATGAAAAAGAAATTAACATCTCTACAAGCGAGATCATTACAAAAAAACACGTTGTTAACCATTAAAGGAGGTAAAAAGATTGATCCAATTTCTGGGGTCGATACATTGAACTTGACGTGGAGAAGTGGAGTAGTAAGTGAAGATAGCGTTACTCAAGACGTATAATTATTCCTCACGAAGATTTCAGAGGCTGCCATCGGACAGCCTCTTTTTAATTATCCCTTGTACAGATGAGTTACGAAATATTGATAATTTCTCAGTTCCATTTCGAAGAAACAACTGACGAAATTTGCGATTGGTTATATCATTTAAAAGCCAATTTTATTAGATTAAATATTGAAGAGTTATACAATCCTAAATTATATTCTGTTTTTTCAAATCTAGAAAATAACACTTTATATATTTTTGATAAAAGAAGACAAGAAATAATCGACCTGTCAAAAATTAGGGTTGGTTGGTGCAGAAGATTTACTTTCAAATCATCTTTCTTTGATTTAAAAAAAGATAGTTTAAGCAAGAACGCAGAATCTCTTTCTAGATTCATTTCTTCGGAAATAAATATTTTTTTAAAATCTATATTTGATTTTTATCCTCATATAGAGTGGTTTGATTACTATAAAAATATTTTAGCAATTGATAAAATTGATGTTTTAAGAAAAGCTAAAAAAAATGGTCTTTTAATACCTGAAACATATATTTCGAATGAGAGTACTCCTATCAAAAATCTATTAAAACAAAAATCATTAATTACAAAGCCTATAGCTGAAGTTTCATACTATGATGATGATAAAAATAAGGGTACATATATGTCACATACACAAGAAGTTGAAAACATTGATGGACAATTTATCCCTTCCCTTTTTCAAGTGAAGGTAGACAAGAAAATAGAGATAAGAACTTTTGTCTTAGGAGATGATTTTTACTCTATGGCAATATTTTCATCCAATAATAAAAAGACTGCTGTTGATTTTAGAAAGTACGATTTTTTTAAGCCTAATAGAAGGATTCCATATCAGCTACCAACAACTATTGAGAATAGTCTAAAAAAATTAATGAAAGATTTATCTTTAAAGACAGGATCAGTAGATTTTATTTTAGACCAAAATAATCAATATTATTTTTTAGAAGTTAATCCTATTGGTCAATTTGGAATGGTATCATACCCTTGCAATTATAATTTAGAAAAAAAGGTAGCTTCTTTCCTCGTAAATGAAACAGTAAAATTAAAAATGATATAATGGACTCATTCAAAAAGTTAACAAAGAAAAATTTAGTACCGTTTATTCTAAAAGATCCTAAAAAAATATTTATGAAAAACTCCGAATTAAGTCCAAATGATGGACATAGACATGTAAAAGGCAGTTTGTTTAATAATTCAGGAATTTCAATTAATTATGGTTTTTACAAAAATATTACAAAATTTTGAAAAAATATTATCAATTGTTTCCATCTCTGATTCCTGTAAAAGGTTATCGCAGATCACTTCTACTTGATCCAAGTAGAGTAAATTACTATTTCATTCCTAATGATTTATATGACATAATATCCGAAGATTTTATTGATGTTAATAAACTCTACAATGAATATCCTGATGATATAAGGGTCATAGATGAGTACATTGAGTTTTTAACTAAAAATGAATTAATTTTTGAGGTTTCTTCAAAAGAAGAATCCCTTTTTCCGAAATTAAGCACAAATTGGGAAACTCCTTTTCAAATAACCAATATGGTTATAGATATTGGAAACTATGAAATACAAATGGATAAATTTTCTTTTGAAATAGGAATACTTGGAGTACAGGCATTAGAAATCAGGGTTTTTGATTTAAAATATCTACAATATACAGGTGAATTTATTTCTTTATTAAGTGAGGAGAATCGAGTTAATCGACTAAAAAGTATGCAGATTAATATTTCGGTAAACAATCAATCTTTGTTAAGCTTACACAAAAAAATAATAGATACTTTAGCAAAAAGCTCTATTATAAGTGCTATTAATATATACACTCTTAATAAATTTCAAAAATTTGATAGTGAAAAAATTAATGTTTATGAGAAAAAAGTATTAAATGAAAAAGATTGTGGAGTAGTAGATAATAATATAAGTTTTGTAACAAGAAATTTAATTTTTGAATCAATGACTTATAATTCATGTTTAAATTGTAAACTTTCAATTGATTCTAACGGAGATATTAAAAATTGTCCCTCTATGTCAAAATCATTTGGTAAAATAAATGACAAAAACTTACACGAAATTACTCAAGCTCCTGACTTTAAAAAATATTGGAATATTACTAAAGATTCTATTGAAGTATGCAAAGATTGTGAGTTTAGGTATATCTGTACAGATTGTAGAGTTTATACCGAAAGAACAAATATAGATGAAAATAATTTTGATTTTTCTAAACCCCTTAAATGTAGTTATGATCCTTATACAGGTAACTTAAATTCATGGACAGAGGATGAAACCAAAAAAGAAATTATTAAATTCTACAATCTGACTAATCTTTAATATTTTTATCATTTTTTTTAATAATTATTTCTATTAGCTTTTGTAATTGATCTATTTACAATAGCTCTTATTTTTTTAACAACTTTCAAAATGATCACGATGTATTTCTTTAGTTGCTTTTTTTAGAATTTCAATGGCAAAATTAACTTAAAAAAGTAAAAAATTTATAGATCAAGCAATTGAAGTGAGATTTAATGAAGTTGAAAATTTTGTTAAGATTTAGATATTGTTGAAAAAACAAATATTAACAAAAGAATTAAAAAAAAGATATTGATTTCTTTAGAAAATTAGCGATATTTTTAAATAAATAATTTTGTTTACAAATATCGCTTAATTAATTTTTATTTAGATAATCTCGATTATCACATTCTTTTCTTTAGCTGAGCAGATTTTAAATAGTGAGTTGGAAGGCAAAAAATGTGAAACTATCTGATTTAAGCTTAGATAATACTTTTTAAAAAATTGAGACTTATAGTAAAATTGTAGAATAGAAACACTGATCTTGATACCATTTAATTATAGCGACCCATAAATCTCAAAGATCTTTTAATGGAAATAGATAAAACGAGTAATGGTCACTAGTACGGTATTTGGTATATTTTGCCTCTAACCAAATCCATTAAAAATATGCAGTTTACTGATTTCAAAAAAGAATATTTTAGTCATACAAACAAAAGGGTCACTATTTATTCAAATTTCGAAAGATGAAGTTGGATGTTTTTTGTGGTCATCCAATACCGGAATAACTATTAACACTTTTCTAAAAGGTCAAACTTGTAACGGTCAAAGTACATCATTATGAATTGAGGATCATGGGATCAAAAATAGTGACTAAAGGCTGACGGGGTATCAAAAGCATCATTTTCAGATTAAAATAATAATAGCACTTACACTAGCCATAACTTCGAGGAAATGCTCATTGAACTTCCTGATTTTAAGATCGGTGATGAGTTTAAAATATCAAAAACAACTCTACACGAAAAGGCAATACAACCACCCAAATTGTACAGTGAGGCCGATCTGTTGTCAGCAATATAAAACGCTGGCACACTGGTTGAAAAGTATGTAGTGTATTTTACGACCAATTAATTTGACGCAATTGGTCATGAAATTTTAGGATCTATTATATTGTTTTACGAAATGAATACTTTGGAAATTTTAATAAAAAGAACAATTATAATTAATCTTTTTATTTAAAATATATTCTAGTTGAACTTATATAGTAAGTGTTAGGAATTTTTTTTGGCCATGCTGGAGGATTAAATTTCTTTTTTAACCAAAAAAGGTGATACATCACTGCCTCATACTTATTTCTATATATAATCTTTCCTTTCTCAAATTTAAGATGCCCTTCAAATCCTTCCATTAAAATAAAATCAAAATAAGTTCTCACTGTTTTTTCTAATTCAGCCAGCTTCATTAGATGCGTGAAACTTTCTATCTCAGTTTCTACATCGAAAATAGAAGAGCCATCCACTAAATAGTCCCAAGCGAAGCTACATTCATCGAAACAATAGTGTTTTGATTCAGAAAAAACTTTTTTATAATCTTTACTCTTTTGAAAGTAATTATTCATTAAGTCTATATTCCTATAAAGCCCAAAACATCCTGTCGTATAATCATGTCGTACACTTAAATAATCGTAATTTTCAAGTATTTCACCGGTGAAAAAAGATCTGATATCACCATAGATAATATCTAAATCACAATGTCCCCAGAAATCATAGCCTTTTATTAATTCAGGAAACATAAATCCATAAGCGGGCTTGAAGTCGCAGAGTTTATACGGATAATCTATATTAATGTTAAAGTTCAGCTTTTCCGATGTCGCAGAGATTATATCGGGCAGGCTTTTTAAAATAATCTTCACATTTTCTGGAAGATTAGGAACATCATCAGTATTGTCCGTAATTATTACAAAGTCTATGCTTGAATTATAACTGCAAGAATGCAGATAGTATGGTAAATACCAAGGATATTCGCCATACCAGCATGTTATGAGTATAATTTTATCGTATGCTTTCATATTCTATTCATTATGCTATGTCATATCGAAGATGATCGATATGAAAGTGTTGGATTAAGCTATGAAAAACCTTTAACTTGATCCTGTTACATGTTGAGAAAAAATCTAAATCTGATTAAATCTATCAGGAAATTAATTAAATCCTTCCTTTATTTTTGATCCAGTACGCTTTTTAGCTCATCAGGTGAAATATCTTTTGCAATGATTTTGCCCTGTGAATCAAGTAAAAAGTTGGTAGGAAATCTGGTTATGTTAAGACTTAGCGCTTCTACACCATTTTCATCCAAGACATTTAGCCATTTTAAGTCGTAATTTTTAATTACTTTTTTCCAGTTTTGAATATCCTGACTGCGGTCTGTTGATATACCGATATATTCAAATCCGCTTTGATTATATTGATTGTAAATGCTTTTGTATGCGGGTAAATCTTTCAGACATGGGGCACAATAAGAAAACCAAAAATCTATCAGAGTATATTTTTTTCCATAACCTTTTTGAAGTTGTGTTTTGTCAATGGTCAGCGCTGGAAAGTCATTTCCCATTGTAAATTTTTTATCTCTCTTGATAGTAAGAATTAGATCTTCATAAAGCTTTGATTTTTTGATTTTATTCCCAAAAAATGTCAAATTTTCAGACAGCCCCTCATTAAATCCGATATATCGGTAATCTGAAATAATCATCCATAAGGCTACATATGAATTTGGATTTTGTTTAATGTATTTACTTAAAAAATCATTTTTTTTTATCAAATTATCACTGTCAAAAGGGAGGAGTTCTATACCCTGGTCATCCAGTTGCCTAACAATAAGATTAAACTCTTCTTGTGACTTGCTATGAAGATCTATACGCTTGTCTTTGATCAAGTCATTAACAGATATTTTATAGTTGTTAGCACTATTATCAACAAAAAATGTAGCGAAATACACTCTATTTTCTTCTTTGTCATAGTAGCTAATCTCAAGAGGGTGTGGGAAATCATCAATTATACCGTTAATCAAAAACTTGTTATCTACAACTTTTACTTTATTATTAACCAATTTAAGTTTGGCTGAAGCGGTATCCTTAGCATTTAACTGTATTGGATAAATGGAAAGTTCTTTATTGTTATAAAATTCTGATGTTCCTTCAATTAAAAATTTACTTTGTGATGATAGTAAAACAAACGAAAATGTTAAAAGTATTGGTAAAAGAACTTTAAGTTTTAAGATAGGAATTGTCATTATTTTTCCATTATGAATTAAAAAAATAAATGTTATCAGTCTATAGAATTTATATTATATATAGACCAATAACATTATAAGTCATTTTTTAAAGACTAAAATTAGCAACAAGCAAAACCGTTACCAGGACCACCTACAAATCTGTGTTTTCCTGATGGGCAAGATGGATTTGTAAGAATGCATAGTGTACCTCCACTACCTGCCATAATACCTTTCAATTCTTTTCTAGATAATTCGTTTTTTGCTACAGCAAAGCTCATTTTTTTTAGCTTTTTTTCCATAATAAATTTTGTTTGTTAGTTATACCATAATTGGTTTTTAAATATGACAATAATGAGTGAATTAAAAAAGACTTTTAACGATTGTTAACAGTCTAATTTTCTAGATTGTCCTAAAAATATTAAATACAATATTATATGTTCTTGCTGGAGCTACAACAGTTAATGCTGTAACCATAATTGTCTATTATAAAAAGCAGTTAAAATTTTTCAGATAGATTAACTATTATTTATGATTTGTTAACCTTTATTATGAACTTTGTCACGCAAAAAACTGTTTAAAAATATCCGAACGATTCCCTAAACACAATCGTATTTACTCTATTAGCAATTTCTGCAAAGATACTCAGTGATTTATAGTTTGATTGATAATCTCCCAGTATGGAAATTATATCATATTTTAAGCAAACCTCGGTCGAAAAATGTTTACTCTTTTCTAAACTTGCAAAATGAGGCTATAATTGTAGGTATAGATATTTAGATGCTACGTTTTTTAATGAACTCAAGGTATTTTCGATGGTAAAATGCTAATTCTTTATCTGCATTTTTAAAACATGTTTCAATGTCATCCTCATTATTATTCAGATTTTGGATGTCAGAATATCCAAATCCTTTTTGAACAGATATAAATGGATACATCACCATTTTATTTAATGTAAGTTCTGACAAAACATTATCTGCCCCATCTTCATCGCCAAATTTCACATTTAATATTTCATTATAAAATTTTTGATAGATGATTACAAACTGGGTACACCAAAAATGATTAATCCAGAATCTGTTTTCGGTAATTGGAACCACATAGTTAAAACCACCTCCGATTCCACCTAGTAAAAGATCTGCTCCATTAGCATGGGCATCTATTATATTTGAAATGAAATATTCCTTAGAGTAGGTTTCGGTAAAAACATGATCATCTTCTATTAATAAGATAACATCATCTTCATTAGTTTGCGCTAGCTTGATAATCTTTACAATACTTTCCCATAGTCCTACATTTCCATTTTTATGCTCACAAGCTTCAATGATATGAATATCAAATTCATCTTTCCCATCAAATTCTTTTAAAACGCTTGTCAAACGATCTTCTCTTTTTTTAAGATTAATAATATAAGTGGGAATAATAATATCTTCAAACTGTTCATTCATGATCGATAAAATTTACGAATCTGTTTAAGGTCTTCAATAATAATATTAGACCGCTCATAATGATCGACATCAGAGGAGCTTTGTTCTAAATTAATAAAAGGGTGCATAACAAAAATATTTTCTGCAATTTCAGATATAAAATCCTCAAGATTAACGTTTGTGAGATGTTTATTCTTAATGATTTTATAGAATATTTTGTTAAATAAAATTATGAAATTGAATCCATGAAACTTTTCAATACAAAATAGATTTTCATCAATCTGCAATATCTTATGAAAATTTTGTACCCCTCCTAAAAGTATATCTGCACTTTTTTCTTGAGCCTTACTGATACAGTTATTTATATATGTATTCAGTGAGATATCATTATTTTTTTTTGATGTACTGCATATAATGATAAAGTCACTATCTACATTTTTATTTAATATATCAGTAATCTTTTGTAAATAATCCTTTGTTTCACAGAAATAAATAATATTACCTGTACTTTCCACTATTCAACTTTTTTATTAAAATAAATATATAATAAAATACTCTTACAAAAGAAATTTGATATTCTTATTTTTTTTAATTAGCTCATTTTTTATTTTTTCATACGTATCGTTTATCTTAAAATTCAGACGTACCGTTCATGCCGAAGTACCTCCACGGGTTGATTATGAAATGGCTGAAATAGCCAATGAACTCATTTCTATTTGTGGTCAGCTGGAAAGTTGGGGCTCCAAGCACACAGAAGTGGTGAAATAATTTTCAGTTTCCTTTACACAATTAAATTGTATTTATGTAGTCGTCAATATTGTAGACAGGCTATACTTTAAAGTTCGGCTCTGATTCTGCTGAGCTGAGTAGGAGTAACAGCCAGATAAGAGGCTATCTGATGAAGTTTTAATCGGGAAATCAGCTGAGGATGATCTTTTTCCAACTCTAAATATCTTTGTTTGGCCGTAGCAGATTTAAGCGTGATCTCGGCAAATTCTTTTTCAATGACCCAATGCCGTTCCAAATAGCTGATGTAGAAATTGGCAATATCATTATACTGTGTTGTCAGCTTTCTGAAATCACTGAAACCATAGCTTATGACTTCCGTATCCTCCAAGGCCTCAATGGAGAAGGATCCAGGTTCCTTCTTTAACAATGCGCTTGTAGAAGCAACAAGGGAGTTTTCCGGAAAAAATCTTTTGATTATTTTTTCACCTTTTTCATTAAGGTAATAGTATGAAAGCAGTCCTTTAAATACAAAGCTGATGTCCTTCGGTATTGCACCCTGTTCCAAAAAATGAGTTCCCTTGGCTATTTCGGTCGTTTTTAACAAAGCAGACCAAGCCTTTCTCGATTCCTCAGAGACCAAGGAATAGCGGTCTATAAATTCCCAAAATGCTACCATAGTATAAAGATAAAGTAAAATAAAAATACAGTGATATGAATTTTCAGAAATTGAAATATTTTCTCATTCCCTCAACATATGTAAAGATTTTTAAGGATCCTGACTTTTAACTTTGCTCCTACTAAAATCAATTACAATGATAAAATCATTATTTGCATTGGTCGTCATGTGCATTGGAACAGAAATGTTTTCCCAAAAAACCGACTCACTGAATATTTATAGTGCCTCTATGAAGAAGGAAATTAAAACCCTTGTGGTGCATCCCTCAAACGAAAAGAATGAGAAACTTCCAACGGTTTATATATTACATGGATATAGTGGCTATCCCAAAAGAACATTAACACAGGACATTCCTTCCTTAGCAAAGCTCAGTGAGGAAATGCAGATGATCTTCGTGTTACCCGACGGGAATTATGACAGCTGGTACATAGACAGTCCCAATTTGAAGTATGAGACATTTATTGCCAAAGAACTGACAGGCTTTATTCAAAACAAATATAATTCTGATCAATCCAAAACAGCTCTGATGGGATGGAGTATGGGTGGACACGGCGCTCTGTATATTGGTGCAAGACATCAGAATACTTTCAGTGCTATCGGAAGTGTATGCGGCGTCATCGATTTTGTTCCTTTTGGAAAGGAATACGGTGTTCCAAAATTATTAGGGGAAAATCCTGAAAAATGGATAACTTATACAGCCCTCTCACAGATAGAGAAGTTTAAAAACAGCCGGCAGAAAATACTGATCAGTTGCGGAATTGACGATCCTTTGATTGCACAAAATAGAAAATTTCACGAGCAATTGATCAAATTGAATATTCCTCACATTTATGAAGAACGTCCCGGTGCTCACGATGCAGCCTACTGGTCCAAGGCTGCTGTTACTCAAATATTTCAATTCAAACAATTCTTTGCAAACCATGACTAATTTTAAACATTTTACAGATAAGAAAAATGTTCTTATCTCTCCAATCTTCATTTTATTGTTGACAGGTTGTTCTAAAACTGAAAATAGTTCATTCACTAATCAAAAAGATATGTCAAACATCCAATATAAAAACCCTAAAGTGCTTTTCGATCCCACACCATTTGCATTTGCCCATTCTGCGACTGCTTCTGGCAACGGAAGTTATGTTTTTATCTCCGGACAAAGCGGTGGAGAAGGTTTAGAACATCGACTTTCGGATGACTTCCGGGGGCAGGTCAAAACTGCTTTGCAAAATCTGAACACTGTTCTTAAAGCATCAGGCCTGACGACTGATAATGTCCTTAAAATTACAATATTGATTGTTGACCACGATCAGGATAAACTCAAAATATGGACAGAAGAAATGCACAAGATCTGGAAGAATAACAAATTTCCTGTTAGTACCTTAATTCCTGTCCCGAAATTGGCGTTGGACGGAATGCTCATTGAGGTTGATGCCATTGCATTTAAGCCGTTATAAATGTTTTTTAGTTTTTGAAGCATCTGAATATAGTTGGATGCTTTTTTTTATGTAAATTCAAGTGATAAATAAATAGTATCTGTGTGTTAAGAATGGATCAGATCGAAGAAATGAAAGTGATGTGATTTAAGATATTGAAATCAATTATTTATATGAAAACAAATGGACACAGTCATTGAAAAATTAAAAAGTATTGAACACGGCTTCAAACATATCATTGAAGCAGGTGATCTTATTTTAAAAGACACTTCCATCGATCATTTGGAATTTGGAACAAAACTGCTGGATGATGACGCTTATCAGATCCGAATGTTAGCCACTTATCTCTTCGGGCAATTATCAGTCAACAGTTCAAAAGCACTTGAAATACTAGAGACCAGAATTGCGACAGATGGTAGCTGGAGGGTTCAGGAAATGTTGGCTAAGGCATTCGACTATTACTGTCAATCTGTTGGATATGAGAAATCACTAATCAAAATTAAAAGTTGGATTAATCATACAAATCCTAATATAAAAAGAGCTGTCATTGAAGGTTTGCGTATTTGGACAAATCGACCTTATTTCAAAGAAAATCCTGAGCATGCCATTCAGCTGATTGCAAAAGCCAGGTTCGATGATAGTAAGTATGTAAGAAAGTCCATCGGCAATTCTTTACGTGATATCAGTAAAAAACATAAAGTTTTGGTGGATAATGAGATTTCTAATTGGAATTTAGCAGACAAAAAAATGATATTTATACAGAAATTGATCTACAAGTAATGAATACAAAAATCAGTTTAACAAATTGAGACTGAAATGATTTCTTAGCACCGCATGTCTTTCTTATGGTTGTGAGCCTTTTTTCAATGCTGCTTTTACTATCAATGATTGATTCGTCGTCTTAAAGTTGCTTAGAAATTTCACCGATTTTTAGACTTTGTTCCAATTATTTTAGCATAAGGACATCTAATTTTTCCGTTCGGAAAATTAAAAATAATTATGCTCTGTCGAGTTCATTTTATTCTGGCATATTTGTTCCTTTTTGTCAACCAATGCCGTACATTATTATTATTATTATTATTATTATTATTATTATTATTATTATTATTATTATTATTATTATTATTATTATTATTATTATTATTCTATTGAGAGTTCTTTGCTTTTAGTTACTTTAGGAATATATATAAGATAATCATAACCCTTTATGACTCTCGATAAGTATACATCATCTATTTTTATCTTGTTCTGCAAAATAGATCTCTTTAAAGGTCTTAGATCAAAACAGTACCATTGATCATCTTTTGCCACATTTAAAAAAGATCTAAAACTGGTGTTATCATCCTCATCTTCTAATTGTCCAACAAGCATTATATGTAATGATTTCCGGTAATGGGCTTCTTCAATATTAGAAATTAAGTTTCCTATATCATAGATATCAGTTTTTGTCAATATGGTTTCACCTTTTGGAACATGGACTGCTCCAAATTTGAAAATATTTTTTTTGTTTTTCCAATCGGGCATTTGGTTTAGCAAGATACTTTTCATCAGTTGAATCCTTAGGGGATGATTCCTTTTAGAATAAATCTCTCTACTTAACTTCAAGTCTACAATTTGTTTCCGCTCTTTGTCAGAAAGTTTTAACGTCAACAGCGAATCTATTTTTTGAAGGCAATCTTCGGATAACAGGTAGTATTTTTCCATCCCATCTTTAGACGCAGCTAGTTTGGAGTTATGAAGCATTTGCTCATAGACCTCAACCGCTTTTTTATTTTTCGAAGTTTCCTTTAAACGTGAAATGATCATTTGATCTGCAAAAATGCTGATTTGTTCGACACCATAGATCTTGGTATTGCGTTTGACCAGATCCTTGAACAAAGCAAATTCTGGTTCATATTCCAAAAAAGAAAAGTTTGTACTGTATTCTTTAACAAAAGAATTAAGCTGTCCATCAGACAAATATTTGATCTTTGTTTCGATAATATCAACTGAATATGGATCAACCTCAAGAAAATAGTTGTCAAACTGAACCTCATTGATAACAGCATTTGTGAAATAAGGAATTTCGTTTGTAAAATGGGTTTCTCCCAACATAACAGAATTGGATTGTTTTATTTCATTGAGCAAAATATCCCATCCTTTTCCCTGAAATGAAATGTTTTTATCAATTTGGAAAGCAAAGCCATTCCTTTGAACTATACTGTCAAGTACTCTATTTTGAGCGTAGTTATAATTTGTAATGAATAATGTAAGAAGTAAGAATGTTATTTTTTTCATTTTGTATTATCGAAGTTGTATTATAACAATGCGCTGCATTCCGCATCTATAAGAGGGTTCGGGCTAAATTAGCGTTATTATTCTGGTTTACCAAATTGTCACAAATATTCACCAAATTTAGATTAACTCAAATGCCAAATTCTATTTTGCAAGTGTTAATGGTGATCATGCGGATGAAGGTTTACAACTGTATTCAATGATACAGATTTCTTATGCTTTGTAATTTTCACAGTATGAATAGCCTAAATAAAGATCACATTCCAACTTCTGTAATTCCATATGAGGCTGTATGATTTTCTATAGCAAATCTATTCCATTATCCCTGTGGGAAAAAAAAATCGGTATCCGTAATCAGAAGTTACAATTTCAAATGCTCATTTAGTTTGCTTTGACAGTATTATAAGTATCAAAACTTTTGTAGATTCTTGTCTCTTCGAGTTCACCTTTGTTGTAAATTTCAACTTTTTCTTTGTCAGAAGATTTATTATCGAAATATGTTATTTCTCTTATTCTTCTTTTATTGTCGTAAAGCTCCACTTTATCATTTCGTCCGTCTTTAATGTAATGGATTGTTTTCAGATTTCCGTTCTTTTTGTAATAGTAACTTTTCTCGTTGTAGAAATTTCCAACTCTGCTGGTTTGACCTTGATATGTGTATTCTTTGGTGTATTTTCCCTCAGATATCAACTGTTGTTTGCCGTTGTAAATGTAATAATAAGCCTGATCTATTGGTTTAAGAAGTTCATAATGCATTGTGAATTCCGGATTACTGCATGGCCGATTGATTATCACTTCTTCTTTCTTAAAAACTGTTGAATCATTCTGTGAACCCCATATAGTATCACTTTCGGAAGCATTTCTTTTATGTTTGAATTTTGAAACGATAGTGTTTGCCTTGTTACGATTCTCCTTTTCTGAAGTAATATTACAACTGAACAAACTCCAAATAAATAATAAAGCCATTGTTATTTTCATACTTTTCATTTTAGCCAACACATTTTATTATTTACAAACTTACAGTTGGTACAGGGCAATCTCCTATTTTATATGGACGATCATTTTCATCTTTTATATAATTTACTTTTTGCGTTTTTGGTTTATAAACCAGTTTGAAATGGCGTACATCAAATTTGTCTTTTTTGTTTGGTGTGAAGGTCAGATTTCCTTTTTCAAGCGCAAATTCCCCATCTATATACTGCATAGTTTTCGACTGACCATAGATGTAACCGTCTTTTTCAACTTGTTGCTTTTTAATAGGATCAAAACTGTACGTTGTAATTATCATTCTTGCATTGCTCGCTACCCAACCATATTCCAGGAGATTTTCTGTCACATAAACCAAGGAATCTTTCTTTTCCTCAGTTCTGTAGATATAGCATTTTGCAGCATTATTCCCGTAAGTGAAATCAGGAGCTTTTTTTGTTGCCGGTGGATTAATTTTTGGAGCAACGACAGGAGGTGGAGCCATCTTGGTGGACTTCTTTTTCTGTCCAAGTGCAAAGATGCATATCAATAATGTGGTAATAATAAATAAGTTTTTCATAGTTATTTTTATTTAATAATTATCCAGCAAAATCACCGCCAATATTTATTGAAAGCCCTTACTGATTTGTTTTGTAAACTTTCTAAGGTTTTACTAAAGTTCAATTAAAAAATTAATGTTGAGTTTTACAATCAGCCCGCCTTATGCAGTTCGTTTTGTGTGCCTTTTTATTCTTCAAGTTCAATTCCGAAATACTTACCGATGTTTAATATGTCATCAATTGATGTAGTTTCACCAATATTTAAGTTCATTTCTACTTTCATTTTATCACCCATATTTTCAATAATCTCTCCATCTTGTACTAAAAAGATACGATTTTTTCCTTCATTAAAATTTGAAAAACCATAAGTAGCAGAAGTCGATTGGATGGTAAAAGTAAAAACTTCTGTTTTTAATTCTTCGGAAAGTTCTGATAGCAAATCGTCTTCTACGACAAAAACCATTTCCTCATCGACCAAAATTGTCCAGCCATTTTCCAGTTTTGCATTTTGTGAAAATTCGTTAATAATATTATCGTCTTCCATATAATTAAATATTTCGGCAACTTTTTCTAATTTGGCAAAGTAGTTTCCTTTTATTGCAATTATTGCTTTAGAAAATCCCATGAATTATGTTTTTTAATGTTATGTTATAAAAACTTTGGTTTAAGACAATTACTATCATTTGCGCATTCTGTAGACTGGCACAAAACCTTTCGGCGTTTTTCATTGGTTAGGAACGTAAGGTCAACGAAGTAAGATCGAAGAGCTAAAGTTTATTAATAAAATTAAATTGGACAGCTGTTTAGGCCCGGCTGAAGCAAAACATCTTTCTTCAATTGTGCTTAATTGATTTACATTTTGTTATTTTCATCTATTATTGTATTCATTTGATTAAATGGATGTATTTCACATCGCATTCTCCAAGTTTCACATAATAATTCATTGCATTTCCTGAGTTTTGTATAGTAATTTCATCTTTATACAAAACACCTTGTATATCTTGAGGTAATGGCAAATCTTCCTGGGATTCTTCTCCTTCATTGTCTATTGCACCTAAATATTCACTCCATTCTATATTTTTGAACGTGATATAATAACCGTCTTCTTTTTCGTTCAAGTCGATTTTCGCATCGCCCGAAAGTTTCCGTGTATTGGTTTCCATATTGTATTCTAAAACTCCGTCTTTGTAAAAAAGAGAGAGGAAGATTTTACAATCTGTAACTACATCTTGTTTTAGAGTGTAATTTCCTTCAATATCAAATAATACATCTTCTTTTTTTGCTGGTTGAACGACATTTTGAACAGTGTCTGTAATAGTATTGATGTCCGTAATATCTTTCTGTTCTGATTTTTGTATTTCTTTGCTTTTTTGCTTCTCTGTTTTATTCTCACAAGATTGCAATGAAAAAACAAGCATTAAAAGTGTGATTAGGTTTTTCATCGTATCTAATTTATACTGATTTTCTTTGTGAATTAAAAACTTGAATTTTGCATTACTGTTCGCCGGCACCAATACGTCGTTAGCTGACGTTTTGTGTCTTGCTTTGGATTTCTTTAAGCGAATTGTCAAGCCAGAGTCGTACCAATTTAAAAAAATTATTCTGCCTTTGTTTCCTAATTATCATTGGTTCTGTCGTCTGTCCACATATTTCCTTTTTCTTGTCCGTTGACAATTAAACTTATTGTTATGCCACAACCATAGTTTGTTGTATTCAGTCTGCCGAAGTCGTGTTTTTACCACCAATAATTTCCCACTTTTGCTCAAGCAACTCTTCCTGAGGATAAGGTTTTCTTTGCATCATACTGACGTCCAATCATCACAAATGTCAAGACTCCAAAAACAATTCCAACCCATGGATTATAAGAAACTCCTTTGGTAATGATGATCCAAACGCTGAAGCTTGCTCCCAAAGTCACTTTTAGATTCCCAAATGAAGTTCCGAGGCTGTTTTCGAATTCTAAGCTGCGAGGCACTGATCAAATCTTATAAATGGAGATACATCTTTAAAATTATTCATCAAATTATAAAATTTTTATCTTATGAATGTTCTTAAATAATCAACACTCGTGTCCCAGGAAATTCCTTTGTAACGGTTATTCGCCAAATTATTATGTTGTGTCGAAAACATCGAATACATATATTGACCTTGCTGAAATTTTGCGTACAATTCATTTTCTCCAGCCGGATTTTCCGCTCTTTGTTTTTTTATGTATTCAGCAAAATTTTCTAATGTTGCAAGTTGATATATTGGGAATTCCTGTCCGGTTATTTCTTTCACGTCCTCAAAAATCATATTCGGACTCACCTGAAAACTGGCAATCTGAAGATCTCTTGGTGCGGAATCGTCTAAAGCAACTTCTGCCGTGAAAGATGCTGTATTATCCATTGTTGTGAAATCCAATTTCCAATCTGCTTTGTCTCCCCAATATCCGATGCTTTTTTCCTTCAAATTAAGGATCGGCGTGTTGTATTTTAAAATATCTGCAAAACAACCATTGAAAATAGATGATGCCTTGATAGGCGATTGGTCGATATACTTTTTAAAAGTTCTTCGTAGATCGAAATTTCTGTTTTCGCCTTTCTTCAAATCATTATAGTCAGTACAGAAATCGGAAGGGATAAATCTTGTGACACCTGCTTTTATGGCCCCGTCTAAAATCTTTTTTTGCAGATCAATAATGACATCTTCCAATCCTGCAAGTGCAGAAACTACGCAGTTAACATTTTTACATTCAGCGGATATCGCATCAATATCATTCAAATCAATTACCCTGACTTCAACGCCTATTTTTTCAAGAATCTCAATCTTGTCCAAGTCGGTTGAATCACGAACAATTGCTTTGACTGTAGCGTCACGTTTTACTAATTCTCTGCAAATTCTGTTTCCCAAATTGCCTGTTGCACCTGCAACTAAAATTGTTTTTTCCATAAATATTTATTTTTTATGATGCTAAAAAGGGTAGTACGACATCAAGCACTTCCTGTGGTTTTTCTTCAAATAAATAATGTCCACTGTCCATAATCCCTACAACCTGAAGGTCAGTAGCCACAAAAGGCAATCCATAATTCATATAATTGTAACTGATATAGCTTCCAATTCCTAAAACCGGCATCGTCAATTGCTGATAGTGCTTGGAATCCTCAATATCCTGATGAAAAGTCTGATACCACGCATTGGATGCTCGGATGCTATCTCTGTCATTGTATGCTGCTGCATAAACCGCCCTTTCAAGTTCTGTCATTTTGCTTTCGTCAATCATCACGTAATTAAAAAGCCATTCCTGCAGCAAATGAAATCTGCCTTCCAACAGTTGCTCTGGTAAATTTTTAACCTGATTAAAACCCATCCACCAGGCATATGGCATTTCTCCATCCATTTTTTCATTGAAAGTTCCGGGAGAAGGTATCAATGGCATTTGATACATTCCCTCACTTGGATGTGAGCCGTCAAGGACAATTAATTTTTCAGTGAATTCAGGGAAATTAAAGGCGAAACTCATCGCAACCATTCCGCCAATGTCGTGACCCATCAAACTGACTTTCTCAAGACCTAACTGTAACACAAGCTGATGAATATCTGTAGCCATTGTTTTTTTATCATATCCGGATCCGGGTTTTTCTGAAGTTCCCATTCCTCTGAGATCAACAATAATGACACGGTATCTTTTTTCCAATTGCATCGCAACGGGTTGAAATGAATACCAGGTTTGCGGCCAGCCGGGAAGACAGATTAATGGTTTACCGGCTCCACCCTCAACATAGTGAAGTTTAATGCCGTTGACGGTTGTATATTTATTTTCAAAGCCCGGGAGATTCTTGATCAATTCATCATCAGAATACTTGTCTGCTATAATATTTAAATTTTCGTTCATATCGATTTTAATTTGATACAAAGATAAATTGTCTTCTTGCCGGCAAAACTACCAGATGGTAGTAAATGATTTATTTGATATTTTTTCGTATTCGGCTCAAAGCATTTGGCGTGATGCCTAAGACGCTTGCCAATTGTTTGACAGGGATTTTTTGCAGAATCTCTGGTGTATTAACGAATTCCAGATACCGTTCTTCAGCGGTAAGCGTTTGAAACTTCAGAATCTGATCGATCATTCTTACTGTTGTTTCTTCCCATATTTTCCTGCCGAACTCGTGCCACACAGGAATGTGGCCGTAAAGAAAATCCATATCTTTTTTATCAATGACAACCAGTTCTGAATCTTCGATGGCAATGATGTTGAATCTGGTTGGTTTTTGCGGGTTAAGGCTCGAAATTTCTGTGAAAAACTCATTCTTAAAAACGACCCAAGTTGTATTTTCACTGGTCAGTCCTTCATAAAAAAAACGCAGACCTCCGGAAGTAATGAAAAAATACTGATTGGCGATCTGTCCTTTTTTAAGTACGAGCGTTCCTTTCGGAACTGACTTTTTTCTGCATCTTGAAAGAACTATATTCAATTCACTGTCATCAATGCTGATCGTTTGTTTTATAAATTTGACAAAGTTTTCCATTGCTTTTACAAAGTTTTTACTAGCAGATGTGATTTGCATAAAACCATAATGGATATCAAATAAACATCAAATGTGGCTAAGATACAAAACATCACGTCAAATGGAGTTGGGAATCTGATATGTTTTGCATGCGATTTATTGAAAATGTTATAAGCCTTTTTTCTCAATCCTACAAGACCTGTTATCATTTTCTTGGTATAGTGCATTCCCATTTCATCATACTTCATTTTATATAGGTTTTGAAAAGATTGTGTCGACCAACCTATGCGTTTTGGGGTTGAGAACCGGTGGATGACAGATCAGGAAAGTTATAATCACAATACACCATCCCTTTATAATATTGAAGCTTATGTTAACTATTAGAAGTTTTTGAACACAAGAAGCGGGGATTTGAACACGTGCTACGAATTAAATTGACTGAAATTTGCATCATTATTAAATGTCAATAAAGATGAAAATAGTTGTAACAGGTTCATTAGGAAATATCAGCAGACCCTTGGTCATACAATTGATTAATCAAGGACATCAGGTAACCGTTGTCAGCTCTTCTGAGGATAGGAAAAAAGAAATAGAGAAGTTGGGAGCACAAGCTGCGATTGGCGAAATCGAAAATCGCATTTTTCTGACCAATGTATTTGAAGGTCAGGATGCAGCTTACTGTATGATCCCACCCTTTAACTTTTTTGGGAAACAGAATCTTGATTATCAAAAACAAGCATTAGAAATCAGTACCAATTATGTTCAGGCAATTCAAAAAGCCGGAATAAAAAAAGTGATCCATCTGAGCAGTGTGGGTGCAGAAAAGCCAAAGGGGGCAGGGGTCTTAGTTTTTCACTATATCGCAGAAAATGTTTTTAAAAAACTTCCTTCCGATGTAACCGTTATCCATATACGTCCTGCATCTTTTGATTATAACCTATACGCCTTTATGGATATGGTAAAAGGTAAAGGCTTTTTGGAAGGTATAGTAGGTAAGTTACTCTATCTTAAACATTATGGTCTCAAGGGTCTGCTAAAAGGCTATTCCGGAATTATATTATCAAATTACGGAGGAGCCGACAAAATAGCTTGGGTATCGCCCATTGATATTGCATCCGCCATTGCAGAGGAAATCAACACTCAACAAAGAGGCAAAAAAGTAAGGTATGTTGCCAGCGAAGAACTGACGTGTCAGGAAATTGCTACTACTTTAGGAAATGAGATCGGAAAGCCATATTTGAAATGGGTACTTATCAGCGATAAGCAGATGACCGACGCCTTTATAAAAATAGGGGCAACTGACACTATAGCCAAAGAATTTACAGAGATGAATATGGCGATGCACGATGGAAGCCTGTTTGAAGATTACTTTAAAAACAGACCAGCCATTTTGGGCAGGGTGAAGATCGAAGATTTTGCAAAAGAATTCGCCATAAAATACAATCAACAATGAGAAATTTCTTTCTAACAATTGTCTTTTTAAATTTTTCAATGATGCTATTTTCACAATCAAAAGCTGATGATATTGTTGGAACCTGGTACAGTCCGGTGAAAGAAGGAAATGTACAGATCTATAAAAGCGGGAAAAGCTACAACGGCAAACTCATCTATTTAAAACATTCGTCGGATAGTGATGGAAATCCAATTTTGGACGTAAATAATCCTGACAAAGAAAAACGTAAAATGCCTTTGGTAGGAATTCTTTTGTTAAAAGATATTACATACGATGATAAGAAGAACAGCTGGAAAGGAAAGCTCTATGATTACGATGGGAACAAGGGAAATACCTATGATTCGTATCTTACTATTACCAAAAACGGCAACCTGAATATCAAAGGCTTTTGGGGACTTTCTTTCTTCGGATTAAATCCAAGACTTACTTTGGAAAGAGTTGATCCGGAATAATCATATATTTAGATCTTGTAAACTCAATAAGATGAATGTGCAACAGCCCTACAGAATAAAAAGCATCAAAGAATATCATAAAATATTAGGTATTGGTGCACCGGAACATCCTATGATCAGTGTCATAGACCTTACCGACATTACGCCTTACAAAAGTGAGGACAGTGTTAAGGTGATCTTTGATTTTTACATCATCTCACTCAAAAAGGTTGATTCCGGAGATGTACAGTACGGTTATGGTCAGCAGAAATATGATTTCGATGACGGCATTCTCTTCTTCATAGCACCCAATCAGGTTTTCTCATTCAAGGCAGATCACAATTTTAAAAGTTCAGGAAGTATGTTGCTCATCCATCCTGATTTTTTGTGGGGAAGCTCACTAGCAAAAACGATCAAGAAATATGAGTTTTTTAATTATGCGGTGAACGAAGCTCTTTTTGTTTCTGAAAAAGAAGAATTTGTCTTGAACAGTTTCATTAAAAATATCGAGCAGGAATATCATTCACACATCGATAAATTCAGTGAAGCAATTATTATCTCTCAAATAGAATCTTTCCTTAATTATTCAGACAGATTTTATATGCGTCAGTTTCTTACCCGTAAAATATCGGGAAACCAGATCCTGGACAAATTGGAAAAAATCCTTGATGACTATTTTGCTGATGACGATATCATCAACAAACGCTTGCCAACAGTACAGTATGTTGCCGGACTTCTAAATTGTTCGCCCAACTATCTGAGTGGAGTTTTGAAAACCCTTACCGGTCAGAACACCCAACAGCACATTCACGAAAAGATCATTGAAAAGGCAAAAGAAAAACTTTCGACAACTACGCTTACCATTGGAGAAATTGCATTTGAACTGGGATTCGAGTACCCGCAATCTTTCAGCAAATTGTTTAAAAGCAAGACCAATCTTTCTCCGGGCGAGTTCAGGACGTCCTTCAATTAATTCAAATTTCTAATCATCTTATGATCGACTTTTTAGCATCACTCAAAACAAGAAATGAGTGCTTATTTTATTTTGGACTGCTATGTCTGTCAAGTGCAGCTTTGATATTGATAAGATCAAAATTCAGCGATGTACAGATCAACGGCGTGAATGTCTTGTACAAACCATTTAAATTTGCTCTGTCAATGGGTATATTTAGCTTGACGATGGGTTGGTACACGGGATATCTTATTTCTTATAAATATATCAATTTATATAACTGGTCATTGATTATCTTTCTGGGATTCGAGGTCTTTTACGTCACGCTTCAGGCCTCACGAGGTCAGCTGTCCCATTATAACGTCAGTTCAGCTTTATATACTTCATTGACTGTCGCGATGGCAATTGCAGCCATTGCAGCAACTGTATATACTGGTTATATCGGCATCTTGTTTTGTACTGAGAATTTCCCCGAACTTCCCGATTATTATCTTTTGGCCATTCGCTTAGGCATCTTTTTATTTGTGATATTTGCTTTGGAAGGTGCCGTTATTGGTGCAAATAGTTCGCCCAGAGTTGGTGGTCAAGACGGCGGAGCAATACCTTTTCTTAATTGGAGTCTTAAATATGGCGATCTGCGCATTGCACATTTCGTAGGGATGCACGCCTTGCAGATATTGCCATTACTTGCATTTTATATATTCAAGGATGTTAGGGTGGTTATTTTGGTTGGCTTAATGTACGGTTTGTTAGCGTTATTTTGTCTGGTGCAAGCTCTGAACGCTAAACCGCTATTATCATTTTAATAAACCTTTTATCGATACTCCTTCAGGTAAAATATCCTGTTATCATTAGAGAATTATAAAAATTAAATACTACTTCGTAATTATGGATAAACTGTCGTAACTTGTATTTATAATAGTTAAGTATGTCATTTAAGCCAAAATTCATTCCATTAAATACGTTTCCCGATGTTGAAAGCAAAGGCATTATTATTGAAAAATCGTCTGTTGAAGATCTTCAATTAGAAAGAATAAGAAAAGCTCACAGGGATAACTACCATTTATTCTTTATTTTGGAACAGGGAAGCGGAATATTTGAAGTAGACTTCAAACAGTATACAATCATATCACCATCTGTCATCTACATTCAGCCATATCAGGTACATCGTGGCATTTCTTTTCGGGACGGGTATTTTACTGTAGTTCTTATCAGCGATGAAAACCTTAACGCTGAATACCTTGATCTGTTAAAGAAAATGGCTCCTGCAGATCCTCTGATGTTGGAAACTAAGCTCTTTGATGTTGTAACAGATGCAATAGCAGTTTGTATAAAAATGAAGGATTCTGAAAGAAAATTATACCATTCTATATTGAAAAATAGTTGCAACGCTCTGATAGGATTGATCATCTCTGAGTTTTTAAAAAATTCTGTTTCGACAGATCCACAGACCCGTTCTGAACTTATTATAAGTAACTTTAAATTTTTATTGGACGAGAAATTTGCTACAGAAAAAAATCCCAAGTACTACGCTGAAAGGTTGAATATTTCTACAGCCTATTTAAATGAATGCGCTAAAAAGGTTACCGGTAATACAGTTTCCTATCATATTCAAGAAAGAATAATGTTGGAGGCAAAACGTCTTTTGTTTCATTCTTCAAAGTCGGTCAAAGAAATTGCATACGATCTGGGATATGAAGATTATTCGTATTTCTCTCGCCTATTTAATAAATTAACCGGTATGACTGCTTTAACGTTCAGAAAAAAAAGCTTCGAATAGTCCTATACTTACATTTACCAATCCATTTTAGCGCTTTGTATTTTTTGGTTTCTTTGTATCACTAAATTAAAGATATGCCAACAGCACCCAAATGGCTCAACGATGCCCTCGAAAAAATAGCACCATCATTTTTACGAACAGTAAAAGTAGAAAATTATGTTTATCTCAACCCTTATTTAAAGAAGATTCGTTTAATAGGGGATTTCACAACTTTGAATTTTAATCCGGGATTTACAATTTCACTTCGGGTAACTCCTAATGATCTACGCCACTATACTGTTTCTTGTGCAGACCATTCAAAGAAAGCCATTGAATTTGTAGCTTACCTGCACGGTAATTCAGTCGGAACAGATTTTATACGCGATCTTCAACCTGATGATCAAAAAATAAAGTTAGCGGTCTTGGGAAGTGATAAACAGTACGACCCAACTGTAAAAAAGCAACTGATCTTTGGGGATGAAACCTCATTAAGTTTGATGCTCAGCTTTTTACCCTTTCTTAAAAGGAATGATCATCAATTCATCTTTTATATAGAACTGGAAGAAGAAAACAAGATAATTCCTGAACTAATTGGTTTATTTAACTATAAAATTTTTTCAAAAAAGGAGGTGTTTAATAGTGTAGAAAGTATACAGCAATTGCCCTTGCTAAGTAATCAAGAATGGTCGGATGCCAATATAATACTGACAGGAAATGTCAATTCTATCCGGAACTTCAGAAAAGCTTTGAAAGTAAATGATCATAAGGGTAAAATCTATGTAAAGGGATACTGGCTTGAAGGCAAAAAAGGATTATAATTTAAGATGCTATGAAGTTCCTGTTAATAAAAGATCATAATAAGCATAAACAGAATATTATTGATTCAATATCGGAATTCTTATGGGATTCAGGTCATGAAGTAGTGAAGATACATTCTAATTGCAATATTGAAAAAAGAGAAGATTCTGATGATCACGATTATATTATAAAAATAGCAGATATTCCCGGTACTCAACAACCTGATCAGATATCGAGTGATATAGAACAATATACATTTGCACTGATGGTCAAAGCAAACAAAATATAAGCTCCTTCATTCCAGAGACAATTTGCACATAAGCTTTCATTTTTTAATTGAATGATCTCCGAAACTCCATTGGCGAAACCTTAGTTTTCGACTTAAAAAGTTTGCTGAAGGACTGAGGATGTTCAAATCCCAGATCGTATGCGATCTCACTCACTGAAAGATCAGTGGTAGATAATTTCTCTTTCGCTTTTTCGATCATTTTTTGGTGTATATGTTCCTGAACATTCTTACCGGTGATCTGTTTCAGCATACTGCTCAAATAATCGGATGAGACATTCATGGCATCAGCAACGTTTTTTACCGTGAGAAGACCACCTTCCGGCTGTTCATCAAATGAGAAATGTGAATTTAAAAAATTCTCAACTTTCGTCAGCATTTGATGGCTGCTGATCTTTCTGGTAATAAACTGGCGGTTGTAATACCTATCGCAGTATTTCAGCAGGAGTTCTATCTGAGCGATGATCAGATCCTGAGTGAATTTATCAATATTGGTGTGGTATTCCTGTCTGATGCTCTCAAGAATGCCGACGATGATAGTTTCTTCTTTATCAGAGAGGAACAGCGCCTCATTAATAGAATAATCAAAAAATGTATAACTTTTAATGTTTTTTGCCAATGGCGAACTCCATAAAAAATCCGGATGTATCTGTAAAAGATAACCGGAACCGTTATGCATTGTATCAGGTTCTTTCTCAAGTCGCAAAACCTGTCCGGGTGCAATAAAAGACATCAGTCCTTCATCAAAATCATACATCTGCTGCCCATAGTGAAGCTTTGCTCCAATGTCACGTTTTAAGGCAATAGAATAAAAATCCATCACAATATTCACCGCTTTCTCATCCCCTGGAAATTGTACCAAAGCATAATCAACCAGGCTAATTAAAGGATGTTCGGGCTTGGGAAGGCCTCTGAAGCGATGATACTCTGTGATAGATCTTATCCTAACTATTTCCATAAATACAAATTTAAATTTTTGGTCACGAATTTCAGGCTGATTCTTCTAAAAGATCATTAGAAATAAATTCCTTCGAAATTCTAGTGATCCGTTGCAGCTGCTCTGCTCTTCATTAGCAGTCCAAACCAATCCTCTAAATGCCACGTATGCGTAAGCTTCCCATCTTTTAAATAATGAAATTCGTGCAGGGCTATCGATACTTTTTTATGCGTTGGCGGGATTCCCATTATTTCATTGATATGGGTAAATTCCATAGAAGCTCTCACCGCTGCACGCTGATGGGTCCCGAAAATATCGTGGATGACAATCTCAATATCTGGACATACGACAAAAAGGTACTTCATAATGTCCTGCAGACCTCTGGGATTATCCTCCTGTCCGGGCGCCAGAGGAATATCTTTCCAGTCAGGCATACAGATCTCATCCAGTATTTCCGGCTGTTTCATTTTAAATGCGCCGTAAAATTTTGTGATGGTCTCTATTTCTTTTTGAGTTAAGGCTTTCACCATTGACCCATTGGCTACATTTTCCATTGTGCAATTGTTTAAATTATTTTCATCTGAATTATTATAGATCTTATTCTGTTACTTACTTTAGATCTAAAGATTAGAACCTCCAGAGATCTCGATACGTTGTGCATTGATCCAGCCTGCCGCATCGCTGCATAAAAATGCTACTACACCCCCTATATCTTCAGGAAGTCCCACTCTTCCGAGAGCCGTCTGCGATGCCAGATATTGATTCATCTCTGCATTATCGCGAACTGCGCCTCCCATTATATCTGTTTCAATTGCGCCCGGAGCTACAACATTGACCCTGATATTTCTTTTTCCCAATTCTTTTGCCTGATATTTTGTCAATACTTCCATTGCGCCCTTTAATGCTGCATAAGCTGCAAAACCTGGTGTGGCGAAACGTGTAAGACCGGAAGAAACATTAACGATCCCTCCGAAAGGATTGATTTGAGGCAACAGCTTTTGGGTGAGGAAAAACGGCCCTCTGAGATGGACATTTTCCATTTCCGTGAACTGATCTTCAGTAAGATTTTCAAATTCTGCATAATGAATAAATCCGGCGTTGTTGACTAGAAAATCAAATCGCTCTGTATTTAATTGAGACTGCAACTCTGATGTTAAAGTTTTTGTAAATTCATCGAAACTGGAAGAATCTGAAACATCAAGCTTCAATGCAATTCCTTTTTGTCCCAGTTCTTCAATTTGTTTTACAACTTCTTCGGCAGCTTCTTTTTGACTGTTGTACGTAAAAACGATATCCAAGCCTTTTTTAGCAAGACTCAGTGCCATATTTTTTCCTAGGCCACGGCTTCCTCCTGTGACGACTGCAATTTTGTTTTGAGATGACATACTTCTGTTTTTTAATTATTAATGTGAAGCAAAGGTATGTCGACAATGGAATGAGGATTTAGCCATATCCTATATGTTTGTAGTCAAAAACAGAAATTGATGTGATTACATTCAAAACTGTATTTGATGGAGAAGGCAGACAATCTTGAATTTTACAAAGACCTGCTAATATTTACACAACTTAGCAGGCTTTTTTCCTATACTTAAATTTTGCGTGTCCAATTCCTTGCCGACTTCCAAAGATCAGGAGTTGAAATGCTTTGATATGATGAATCTTTCGTATGCTTTAAATCATCAATTTCCAATGTTCACTTTATTTATTTATTATTTAGTTGAAAAATCTTTTCGGTACTACGAAAAGGTAGTGATTTTATGTGATGTTCAATTTCCAACTTTACCCCAATAAAAGTTGATCAACTGTTCAAATCACTATTAACATCAAAAAATCACCGTTATGAATACCGAAAGAACAGAATTTATAGCATGGATGGAAAGAATCATGGAACGATTTGACATCCTTAAAGAACAAGTGTCATCCAGCCAGTCCAGATTCATAGAGATCGACGGAGAGGTATTGCTTGACAATCAGGATGTATTGCAGCTCCTAAAGATCAGTTCAAGATCCCTGCAACGCTACCGCACCGACAAGAAGTTGCCATACTACACGATTAGTGGCAAATTGTATTACAAGCTGTCCGATGTCCATCAGCTCATTAGAGAATGTCTAAGTGCATAATGAAGTAAGACAGAAGCTGCCAAAGAAGTAGACAAAGTTCCAGATCAAAACAGTCACCACCCATCCCTCTATCTTCATCGCACAAAATATCTGCGATGGAAGAGAAGGTACAGAATGAAAGCAACGAAACGAATAAAATCAAGCCAGTGTCCGACACATTGCTTGTCCTGAACATCCATACCAACGCAGTTGAGATGGTCAAAGGAACCGACCAAGATGGAAACCTTCAAAAGTTCCCGCCAGATGAGAAGAGGGACAACGACCAGTTGATCCGGGTTGACAAGCACGGCGATCTCTTCTCCAACTTCTTTTCCAATTTCTACCGGCAGCTTAAAAACCCTTCGCATTTCAACTTCTTCAAGGTCTCGGAATTCGATGCGGTCAATACCGCGAAAGACCTTCAGCAGTATGTCGATCAGGCATCACCTGAAGAAAAGGAAAAGTTGAAAGAATACGAAGTACTACCAAAAAATACAAACCCATTAAAAAATCAGAATACAATGGAAAACAACACAGACAATCAGGAATACCGTTTTCAGCCGGAACAAATCGACTGGAAAACGATGGAAAAATTCGGGCTAACCCAGGAAAAGCTTGAAAAGATGAATGCTATGGATCCTCTTCTCAGAGGCTTCAAGACCAACAATTTAATTCCCATTACCATTAATCTGGGAACAGCGGTCAGCAAGATGGATGTCCGCCTATCACTCCAAACCGCAGACAACGGTGAAGTTGCCGTGAATCTCCACGGCATCCGCAAAGAGCCAAACTACAACCTCAAGTTTCTCGGTCACGAGTTCACTGATGAAGACAGAAAGAACCTTAAAGAGAGCGGAAATATGGGCAGGGTTGTTGACTTGGTTAACCCCAAGACCGATGAGATCATTCCTTCCGTGATCAGCCGTGACCGACTGACCAATGAACTGGTCGCTTACAGGGCAGAGTATATCAAGATCCCTGATGAGATCAAAGGCATCAAGCTTGACGACCACCAAAAACAAACATTGTTGGAAGGGAAGCCGCTTTATCTGGAAGGAATGACCTCCAAAAAAGGAGAACTGTTCGATGCCACGGTACAGTTCAATGCAGACAAGCGCTATGTAGAATTCATCTTCAATAACAACCAGAACCAGCAGCAATCCCAACAGCAGAGCCCATCCGGTCAGCACAAGCAATCCAAAGACGGGGAAGCCCCGAAAGTATTCCGTGGAAAAGAACTGGATGATAAACAATATGAAAAGTTCAAAGCAGGGCAGACGGTCTATGTGGATGGTCTGGTCGATGGCAAAGGAAAAGCCTATCAAGGTTACATCACCTTCAACAAGGAAACGTCCAAAACAGAATTTTCCTTTAAAAACCCTAATAATCTCAAAGAACAAGCCCAACCATCAGAAGACCACAAGACCCAGAAAGCGGTCAATTCCGATGGCAAGACCAACGAAGCCACCAAGAACATCAAAGAATCGTTGGAGTCCAAACAGCAACAGCCTGCCAATAAACAGCAGGAAGTACAACAAAAGAAACCGGCCAGATCCAAAGGGCGCAAGATGTAATGAATTACTGACAATTAAAATCACAAATACAATTTAAATCACAATAAATCCAATCCCATGAAAGCCATCATCGCAGAAAAACCTAGTGTCGCAAGAGAGATCGCCCAGTTGTTAAACGCCACAGAAAGAAAAGACGGTTACCTGGAAGGTAACGGGTACTGCGTGACCTGGGCATTAGGACATCTGGTGTCTTTGGGAATGCCAGAAGATTATGGTATAAGAGGCTTCGACAAAGCCTCTTTGCCTATCTTTCCTTATCCATTCCTTTTGATCCCAAGACCCATCAAAAAGCCAAACCAGAAAGGTTACCAGCCTGATCCTTCCGCACTCAAACAGTTAAAAATCATTGAAAATGTCATCGATCGATGCAGCAGTATCATTGTTGCAACCGATGCCGGAAGGGAAGGTGAGCTGATCTTCCGGTATATCTATCATTACCTCCAATGCAACAAACCTTTTGAAAGGCTGTGGATCAGTTCCCTGACTGAAAAGGCTATACAAGAAGGCTTTAGAAATCTCCAGCCAGGTTCAGCGTTCGACGGTTTGTATGAGGCAGCCAAAGCCAGAAGCGAAGCCGACTGGCTGGTCGGGATCAATGCCACCCAGGCATTGAGCATTACTGATAACCAAGATGTATATTCTTTAGGAAGGGTACAGACCCCTACACTGGCTTTGATCTGCAAAAGATTTGAAGACCATCAAAATTTCAAACAGAAGAAATACTGGCAGGTCCAGTTGAAGCACCGCAAAGAATACCTGGATTTCACCAGCCAGTCAACCGAACAATGGGAAGACAAGAAGCAGACAGAACAGATCCTAAGATCCCTAGAGCGGGAGGGCAGAGCTACTGTTGAGAATGTCTCAATCCAAACTGTAAAAGAACAATCGCCCCTACTTTATGACCTGACAGAACTTCAAAAAGATGCCAACAGAAAGCTAGGTCTATCAGCCGATGAGGTTTTGCAGACCGCACAATCACTTTATGAAAAGAGATTCATCACCTATCCCCGGACCGGAAGTAAATACATTCCCGAAGACCTCTGGGCGGAGATCCCGGAGCTGGTCAGAATTCTCAATACGGTCGATCAATTCAAACCTGCCATTTCAACCCTTAAATTCGGGAACTTCAACAAAAGGATGGTGAATGACCTCAAGGTGACCGACCATCACGGACTTCTGATCACTACAAAGATCCCATCAGCGATCACCGCAACGGAGAAAGCCATCTACGATATTATCGCCTATCGTTTACTGGAATCCCTTTCAGAACATTGCTCCAAGCAGGTCAGTCATATTACGCTCAAAGTGCACCACTATGAATTCAACATCAAAGGATCAAAAATACTAACTAAGGGCTGGCGAGCCATCAAAGGGATCCTCTCAGACCATAACGATAATAACAAAAATAACGACAGCACTTCCAATAACCATAACGTCGAAGAAACACTTATTGACCTACCAGAAATGAAAATCGGGGATGAACTGAAGATCTCACACGCTGATCTACAAGAAAAAACGACTCAACCGCCCAAACTGTACAGTGAGGCAGATTTGTTGTCAGCAATGGAAAATGCAGGAAGATCGATTGAAGACAAAGAACAACAGAAAGCCATTTCAAATATTGGTGTAGGTACACCTGCTACCAGAGCCTCTATCATTGAAACCCTGCTCAGCAGAAACTACATCGTCAGAAAAAGCAAAGCCTTGGTACCAACCGAAAAAGGACTGAAAGTTTATCACCTTGTCAAAGACAAAAAGATAGCCAATGTACAAATGACCGCAGAGTGGGAGATGGCATTGGACAAGATTGAAAAAGGTGAACTCAATTCAAAAGAATTCATCACCGATATCAAAAACTACACAAAAGAGATCACCAAAGAACTATTATCACTATCCATCCTACAAGAAAATATCCCCGAACTCAAATGTCCAAAATGCCAGCAGCAAAATCTCATCATCAAAGACAAGATTGTAAAGTGTCCTGATGAGCAATGCAACTGGATGCAGTTCAGAACGGTTTGCGGCGTACAGCTCAGCATAGAGCAGATCACTTCCCTCATCAGCAATAAAAGAACACCGCTCATCAAAAATATAAAGACCAAAAACGGCAAAAAATTCAGCGCTTGTATCGTTTTGAAAGATGACCATAAAACCATATTTGAATTCCCAGACCAATGAATTTATTCTTAAAAATAAGTATCTTAGAAATAAAAAATATGAAAGTGTTTTTATGTTATAAACATTCATCAGTAGAGATCAAATGGAATCTCCCATTCCTTCCCCGTATTGGAGAATATATTTCAACCACTGAACTTTTATCGGAGAAAGAATCCAAACAGCTGGGAGCCAAAAATTATTATCTCAAGATCATCAACATCGCATGGTTTCTGTATAAAGATGGCAAGCAGTCTGCAGTGGAAATTCTATTAGAGTAATAAGCTACCTCTAGTACTTTAATTTTGGTTGTAGAAATATATTTATCCGGATATTGTAAAATTATTAGATCATATGATCTGCAAATATTATCATTAAAGATACCCCCTTAAGATAACAAATCGCTCAAAATTTGTAAATAATGATCTTGATTGGGCTCAGCAACAAAGAATATAATAAATTCATGGAGAGCAATTTCAAAATTTTCTTTATTGGCAGCGAATAATTCCTGTACGGTGGTATCTGAATCCGTGATACACCTGATCCCGTCAAAATCAGCAATTTTATAGTCCATCATACCTGTCACAGTATTAACTCTAAAGAAAAATGCATCAACAAAGAGCGCTAAGTTAAACTTAGCCGCACTCATTAGATCATTTAACATCTCCTTGACGAACTCTTCAAAATTCTCTATTTTCTCAATCTTACGATCATAGACAAACCGCTCCGCTATGCTGCCAATCAATTTAATTTTGTACATCTTGTCTTGGTCGATCTTTGACGGATCATTGATCAAACTTTTCAAATCAAAATCCTTGCATAATTCCAATTCTTCATCAGTAACATTTTCTTTATTAATGATCTTTATCGATATTGAACCGCAATGCGGTGCCGACCGAACTGTATTTGGAGTAACGAAATAGCCATCATTAGGATTGGCATTTAAATCTTCAGTTTCAAGAGTATTTTCATCGTATAATTTAAGAAACGCTAAAGTTTTCATCGTTGTTTTAGACAACAATTCATAAATTTTAACAATCCTTTCGGCTGCTCGAGGATGTACTGATTTTTTATGAACAACATTTCGAACTTCTTCATTTTCGGATACGGTGACTCTAAACACATTCCAATGGTTACCGTTGCCAATCTTTTCTTCTTTTGTAATCTTTCTCATTTATTTTGATCTTATTGTATTACTTGTTACAGTAGAGACAAAAATACAGAAGTCTAGCATACCAGTATTCAGTATTTTCACTACACTTGGCTATCGGGGAAAATTTTCCTGTACTTTTTATCAGCTATATATCTTTGTCCCATTAACAATTAAAATTTAAGTTTTATGTCAAAGAAACCAATGACCAAAGAGGATGCTGCCAGAATTCAGTCAGCAGAAGCCAGGAAATCAGGAGGCGCTGTTAAGAAGGGTAGTTTTGCAGCAAGAGCGACCAGCTCGGCCAGTAAAAATTCTAAAAAGTAATTGAAAAAGGGTTTATCTTTAGGTAAACCTTTTTTATGTATCAGCTACTTCTGGAAAAATTGGATGCCAACAGTCATTCAATGGATGATCCGGAATTTAACCATTACAGCTCGGAGTTGTACAATCTATTTTTAGAAGAGGAGTGGAAGAACTTCCGCCCCATTTTTCCTGAAAGTTTCGGGCAACTTCAACACGATCTGAATGCTGCCTTTAATCAAATGGAAAATGCATTACCTGACAACTCTGTTGATATCAGTTTAGATATGAAACATCTCTCTGCAATGATAGAGCAGTATGACCATTTAAAAACAGTGCTTTCAAACTATCATCAATATGCCAGTCTATTTATACAGATAATCCTCTTTCAGAAGATATGCCTATTAAGCATCATATCCATACAGAATAAAAAATTGACGCATCAATCACAAGATGTTATCAATTTCCTGGATAAGAAGATCCGATTCAGTCAGAGCTTCATTGCTGAAGAGTGGGAAGTTGACAATGACACGCTGTCCAAATGGTTTGAAATTCAGTATGGCACCAATATTTTTGCCAACAGAAAAAAAATTAAACTTTCCGAATATATTGCGATCTTTAAAGATCTTTTTATCCTTGAAGAGCATATGACTGATAACACATCAGGCCACTTGATCGAAGCTGATCTTATGGATTTTTACAATTCACTGGCGTTAAAAGGCAAGACCTACAGTAAGAAAGATATTATCGAAGAATGCTTTAATCCTGACGAAAAACTATCGACGCATCAATATGAGCAGGCAGAATCGCGCTTGAAAAGAGATTCTCCTTTTATTCTCACGTAAACAAATATCCTGTTTCAATAGCTTTTCAAATGATATCAGAACTAAAAAAGATCTGCTAAATCATTATTTTCCTATAGCAGAAATTAAGGTTTTCCGGATCTTTTTTTGATTTCCAACATATGAGTTTCCCAGTCCGTATATTCCAGTTCTGATCTCAATTTCTCAATATAATCAACTCCGTCCTGTGTCAATCTACCTACAAAATCCAGCTGTTCAAATTTTACTTTTTTTAATAGAAAAGCAGGTACGAAATAAGATTCCGGATAATCCGCAGATTTGCCATAGCCAATTTCGTGATCAGGTTCAAAATGATTCTCTTCAAAACGCTTATTGTCGTACATCGGATTATCAGAGCAGGTGATCATAATACCATTAATATCAATTCCCGAGTCCTCCCAAAATACAAACGAATGATTAAAAGATTTTTTATGATAATCTTTTTTGAACTCTTTCTTTAGTCTGTAAATTTCACCTCTTTTCATATGTATTAGCTTTAGTGTCCTTGTTGGTTAATTTTAGCTTTCGTATAAAATGATTTAACTGCCTAAGTAAACTACTTTGGTAAGTGTGCAACCAATTCCACTTCCAATTTAGAATCCGGCATATATAATCTTTGCACCTGTACCCAAGTTGCCGCTGGAAAATCATTATTGTAGAATTTCTTGCGAACATTATTGTATTTTTTCATTGCCTCGATGTCTGTAGTGTATAAGTTTTCCTTCACGACGTTATCAAACGTAGCTCCATAGTTTGCCAGCACAGCTTTTAAATTATTGTAAACGGAAGTGATTCCTTCAGGTGTAATATTATTCGTCACAACACCGGAAATATAGATAACATTATCCACTTTGACAGCCTGAGCATATCCCGCGTTGCTATCCTGTGTTTTACTATTCCAATGCCATTTCTCTTTGTGGATTTTATTCTCTTGTGAAAACACGTTGCAGAAAGCCAAAAAAAAGCTGATCATTAAGATATTTCGCATAATTTATATTTCCGTTGAAGTTAAGCATATATATTTGGAATGTTACAAAAAAAGCAGCCCTAAAGCTGCTAATTCCATTCATCCTTTGTTAATCTCCCTTCTCATGTTCATGAGGTTTTAGTTTTGGATGTTTAGGTTGATTTGGAGGTGTGACTCTCCTTCTTTTGTCGGGCTCGCCATCTGGTTTTTTCGGTTTAGGTCCCGGCTTGATTGCTTCGATCGTGCTCATAGCAAAAAGAATTGGTTAATACTTATTGATGATATCAAAACAGATTAATATCAGCCTCAAAAGTAAACCTGTATTTTATAAATTCTTTACGGAAAACCGTATTGAATTTTGTTATACGTAAAATAAGATGTTCTGCAATCAACAATTTATAATAGCATTACCTTCTTCCCGGAGTACTTCTGGTAAGTGGTCTAACATAGGTACATCCTTTCGGGTATAGCCCTTGACACTTACCGATCCTCCGGAACTCGATCCTGAATTATAGCTGGAACCTGAGTTAACTGTTGGAGAAGTATATGATGATGTCTTGGTAGAGTTGCTGTATGTTGAATGCTGAGGATTATTAGCCCATCCACAATAATTTCCCCATTTGATCTTCCTATTATAATTTTTTCTGTTGGGTTTGGATGATAAATATACCTTTGTGCCTTTAGGAATAACTGTGGTATAAGTTTCGCTGTTACTGCTGGAATAGAGTGGTGTGTCTTCCTGTAGCAGGACAGTTTAATAATTTGTACAGGAAATTAAAGAGAATATTAATAAAAGATAAAGTAATGATTTTTTAATTGTAAATAATTTTTATATCTACAAATCTAAAACTACTTCAAATTAATTTATTACGGTTTTCCGTATTCAAGAAAATTTTAAAATTACATTTCTTTTAAATTTTCAGTCAACCTCTCTTTCTCTCCACTCTCTGCAGTTGAAAATCTCAACGGAGGTATTTGATATTGAGCCAAAATCTGATTCTTCATAAAATCTCTTTCTGCTTGCTTGATTTCTTTTATCTAGTGAGCGTAAATATCATCTAAATCTTTAATGAAATAATTGTCATTATGTACCTCTTTGATTGGATTATCAAATAGCAAAAAAGCTTTAATTTCAGGTTCAAGAATTATACTTTCTTTTGTCAAAGCAGAAGACTTGATCTTCTCCCGTAGCTGCATAAGAAGTCTTCCCAGTGCATTTTGCCCTTGAAGTAAATTGGGATTTACGGGTTTAGCTCCCCAGATATCATCCTTTTTAGAAAACTCAACAATAGTTTTGTCACCGGTACTTAATAACAATTTAGAAAATGTATCAAAATTCTGTATCAGTTTTACCTCAAGACACCATTTCATGACTTTGAATTTAACGCTGTCCCAATCCTGTCGGCTGTATTTTTGATATTTTCTACTGACAGCTTTTGCGTCCATTGGATTCTTAGTTTCAATAATTTCATTTTGAATCAATGGAAACAATGGAAATTTACAAGCTTGGTAAAGAATTTCGGAACTTTGAATATTGACCTCGTTAATGAACAGAGAATATCCCGGAGCCATATTAGAAAGGCCTCCAAACTTGTTCTCAGTTTTTGCAAAACTTAAGATTTCTTTAGTATTGTATTCTCTAATGCTCGGATTCATAGTGCTAAATTAAACATTTTTTATTTATCCTCTATTGGTTACGGGAAAAAGTGGTTTCCACTGATGCCCCGGAACCTCCCACCAATATACCAACGGGCAATTATTAGGGATATTCCTCCATGTGAAAAAATGTGTTCCCAAACCAAAAATCTTATAGGCCGGATTAATGAGTCCTAGTGGTCTCAGATTAGGTTTGATCACACCCTCTATTCCGTTAATAATATCAATACCTGCTTCGGTGATAACATCTTCATATTTGATCCTGTTGTTCGGGTTGGTAAAAAAGGTCTCCTCTGCCGGGTTCGTTCTGCTTCTGTATGCATAATCCTCATATTTCGTTGCCGAAAGGCTCTCCAAGTAACTGTTGATCTTGATATTACTGCCTTTGACAGGTTTGGCAATATTCAGTTTTTGGTCAGCAAATTTTGCGTGGTTTTCAATATCATAGTTAGAGTACCAGTTGATCTTTTTACTTACTTTGTCTCCAAAAGTTTTAATGATTCTAAAATTCTGAAAAGAAAATCCCCATTGGTGCAGGCCAAAAACACTTATTGATAACGTGATCTCGCTCAGGGAAACTTTATCCGCGAAAGTTCTATCTTGGCTATCCTTCTGTCCTAAAAATTCTAATATATGTCGTCCGATTGTACTTCCTGAAGCTAAAATGTCATCGAAGTAGATATAATGTTTTTTAGGGAATGTAAGATAATCTCTGTAGGATACAGAATATTGTTCATCAAGTATTTCGTCCAGCAACTCCAAGATAGCCGGCTGACTTTTATGAGACTGCTGAAGATCCAAAAATTCAGTATCCATTAAAAACTGTGTCACGTTGGAGTAGCCATATAGTCTCAAGTATTTTCCAAGATGGCTCTTAACATGTTTTTTAGCCTTTTCACGAGAGATATACACTTCCGAAATGAAATTGTCAAGTTCCGTCAGTACCAGGGTACTGTTATCTGCAAATTGCTCTGCCCAATCCAAAATCTTTTCTGGAGTGATTTCAATCTTATCATGATTCCGATAGTCTTTTACAACTTCATAAATTCGATCAGCCAGCTCTTGCATAAATGGATTTCTTTTATTCAAAAATAATGAAAAAATGGTAGATCCCCAAGCTAGTATATTATCTACTTACTTATTTTACATAAATGGATTTTTATTTTCAATCAAAATCTGATGCGGCGCTATTATTTCTTATTGCAGGAAATAATGGATACCAATCATTATGTCCCCACCAGAATACCAGAGGGCAAGTATTTGAAACATTTCTCCAAGTAAAAAAATGTGTCCCGGTCCCTAATGTCATGTTGCTAGGATTTGTCATTCCCAGTGGCCTTAGACTATCAGCAGAAATGTGATCAATCGATTTCATTATCGCGAAGCCTTTGTCAAGCAGTATATTTTCATATCGTATCCTGTTTACAGCAGATGAAAAAAAAGTTTCCTCTTTTGGAAATTCAGGATTTCTAAATGCAAACTTCTCATTTCTGTAACCGTGCTCATTATTTAGTTCATCTTCTATAAACTTCAAAACCTCATGACCAATGGCAGACTCAAGAGGATATATGTGATTAAATTTAGGATTTGGATTGAACCAGTTTATATTAGGATTATTTTCTATCTCAGATACGCGATAAAATTTAATTCTACCATTAATCTTTGTCTCCAATTTCTGTTCGATCGTGAAAGGAACATTAGCAGATGCCCATGTATGTAGGATTACAAACGAGGCTATAATTTTAATATCGCTATTTAAAAATTCTTCTTTTCCATATCTATTTATTTCTTCCAGTAGGTCTTCCCTAAAAGTTCCGCCAGAAGCCAATACATCATCGGCATAATACCACTGTTTCACATTCCCGGTACCGCAGTCCGATAGAGATCTGCCATATTTATCGTTAAGAACTTCATCAATGAAGCTCAAAAATATGGTCTGACTTTTTCCTGCCGGCTGACAATCTAAAAACTTTGTTTCATCAAAAAAAAGATTGATGTCCTTATAGCCGTAATCTTTGCTGATAATATCGAATGCTGTTGATATAACTTTCAGAGTATGTTCTTTGCTCAAATATGACTTAGGGATCACATGCAGCAGCTCGTCCACGAGAAATTCCCTGTCTGATTCCTCGAACTGTTCAAGCCATTTATTGAAATGTTCAGCATTCAGCTCAGTGCGGTAGGCACGACCCATATCTTCCGTTCGATAGTTTCCTATTACAGAAATTATTTTGTCAATCTTTTCTCTCATCTGTCCTTGTTTATTTATTATAACAAAGTCAAAAATATGAATGTATAACTTTTTAATAATCAGTATAAATACTGAATTTTTAGATTGATGTGATCAGCTCTTCATCTTAATATATCTTGAGGTAAAATACATTGCAGATTTTCATATAAAATTGTAAATCTGGATTAGGTACTGTCAATGTATTCATAAAATATAAAATGAACTCTTCCAAATGTGTGGAAGAGCTCATTTTATAGATAATTGTATTTATATAAGAGATAGCAATCATTTAAAATAAAGGCGTTATGAATAGTTAAATCCTGTTATTCTATTTTGACACATCCATTTAAATCTCTAGGTCTTTTACTTTTAAGTAGATAGCAAAATTCTTCATTATCTGGAATTCCAATATAGTTACTATCATTATCATCTAATAACTCATTTTCTTTGATAAGGCGTTTTTTCCAATTGGGGAATGTGTCTGGGAACGTAAATTTTTCAAGCAACTGCTTTAAATCTTCGTCAATCAAATTTAAAATCAAGGCTTTTATGTAATCTTTAAATTCAGAATTAATTATATATTCTATTTCTCTGAAATTGTCAATAATTCTTCTTTTATTACATTGGGCAACATTCCAGTAAGACCACCAATAATTATAAAATGAGTACTCGTTATCTACATTTGTTGCTAAAAGTGCTCTTCTTAAGTCATTATTTAAGAACTCATCGGACTGAAAATATTGTAGTACAACATTTTTTATTTGTGTTAAGAATACTTCATTCATACTAGATGGATTCCCATCATAATTAATACAGTAAAAAATAAAGGAAATTCTACCTCTTAATAAGTCTGTATCTTCAAATTGATATAAAACAGTTTTTAAATTTGGTCTCTCTTGAAATATTTTTGCCTTAATTCTCTCTTCTTCAATTTGTTCTTTGGCAAATGTAGAATTGATTGTAAAACTTGAGTTACTAAGGTTTTTGTAGATATCGTCGCATCCATTTGCCAGTTCATTAATCAGAAAGACAACTCCATCAAATGTCTGCGGACTTCTGATTATATCAGGTCTTTTTCCACTTTTTTCAATATCACCTCGAGAAACTATATTCCTAACAACTCTCATCCATTCAGAGTACTTTTCAATATTATATTCGTTACACCTCCTAAAATATTCTATCTGCGCGAATAGTAGCACCTTGTGTGTATACGAGGAACCTTTGCTATCGTTTACAATTTTTGAAATAAAACCCTCGACAACAGAATGTCTAAAAAACGGAATTTTAAGTTCAAATTTTTTAATTGCTTCGTAGTTGACCGACAACAAGTTGAGAATTTCTTTGATGTATTCAAAATCTTTTTTGTTCATCCATTGTGAAGTAAGATTATTGGAATCAGCCTGCAAGTTTGAGATGATATGAATTCTTTCTTCTGTTTCTTTATCTCTCAAAATAGATTGCCTTATCATTAAAATTGTTGAAAATAAATTCAACATAGCAGAATCAATATTGTTATTCTGCCTGAAATTATTCCAAAAGAAATCTGTCCAAATTGTATCAATTTTATATTCAAACTTCTCAATATAGTTTATATTTTCCTCCCAATTTTCATCGTTTATTTTTTTCTCTAGTGTAGCTTTAAAATTTTCAAATGTTGTTAAAAGCTTACCTCTGGCATTCATTTTGATATATAGGTCATCTGATAATCCAATATTTTCGAGATTTACAAAATAAAATTTTATCAATGAGTCTTTATTGGATAGTTTCTGCCACAAATCTTCTATGTCGTTAAACATTTTATGAATATCATCGATTGTTCTTAGCATAGCTTCAATCGTAGGATCTTTTTTCCAAGATAGATAAAACCACGGTGAATTAATGATTTGATCACTAGGTCTTATGTCTTTATCAAGTTCTATATCGTTAGTTACTAACGACTGGCAAAAATTTCTTGAAGAAATTCTCGTTTCGTACGTAAATTTCGATAACAACGATGCAACATCATCAGCTATTGTCCTTGACGCATACCAGTGTAATAAGAACAATGTCGTCAAACGTTGTTGTCCGTCTAATGGCTGAAAAGTATTATTATCTACAACACTTCCGTAAACAAAATCTAACATGAGATTTTCTTCATTCAGCAAACTTTCATGGAGTGCCTTCAAAAATAAATATCTTATTTTTTGTTTATCCTGTCTGCCTTGTGCATAATCTCGTTGGATGATTGGAATTTCTATTGAGTACATGTTTATTAAATCAACAAAACTCAAAATCTGTCCTTGGTACTGTACTTCTTCCATGTATTAGCTTAAATAATTTTCTAGAATATTGTGTAGGTCTTTTTCGTAATTATCCCTATCGTCTCGAGTCCAAAATGTCATTTTTGGAGGATATTCGCTAAAATATTTTAGAAAAACATTTTTTGTGCAAACAGGTATAAAAACTCCTTGTTTGTCTCTGTCAATAATTGTTTTTCTTTTTACTGGAAATAAAGCATTTTTGTAACCTCTGTTAGTAGCTGAATCTAATAGTGTTAAATTTGATATATCATTTATATCATCATCATCTCCCATTTTTTGATTAAAGTAATCAATAATTTTATAGTATAATTCAGAAAATGCTTTTTCGTTAGCTTCATCTTCTGGGGACCATTTGTTAATATTATTTTTTAATTCTAAACTAATGGCATCATCATCTTCAATAAACATATTTGCATCCACTAACCACTGATTTCTATTATGTTCAGGAATTTTTTCTTTAATTGACGCAATGTGTTCTATATCCCAATTTTCATTTTTGAACAAATCGAAAGGAAAATACGCATTATCTTTTTCGCTATTCAACATTGTTAATATATTGTATAGTAAAAGGGTTTTTTTTACATTTTTCGAGTCAGCATATTGGAGTTCGCTTATTTCAATGTTTCTAAAATCATCCTTGATTTTCTCATCTATATAATCTTTGAAGCGCGATTTTGTATAGCTATCAGATTCTTCGTATAAATCTTTAATATCAATCAATTCGCTACTTATTAGGTAACCAATTTTATGATATAAATCTCTTTCATTATACCATTCACTAAATCTTTGATAGTACCTCTTAATTTCTTCCCAATTAGCTACAAGTTCTTCGTGATTACCTTTACTGAACTTTTTGTTAAAAAATCTAAAAGTCGAATATGGATCATTTATATCTTTTTCAGTATTCATTAAATCAAAAATAAATTCTATGCGATTTGAGGATTTTTGCTTTTGGTTAAGAAAAAAGTAATAGATGTATCTAACAAGCAGTTCAAAAAGTAGTTTAAATTTTAGTCCAAATGTTTGCAAATCCGAACGAAAATTTCTACTTTTACTACGTAAAATTTTTATATTGGATTTTACCGCTTTTTGCAAATGCCCTATTTAAGGCCTTTCACAAGATGCTACAGCGAAATGCTTATCAATAAAAGGACGAGAAGAAGTTACAAAAACCCTCTCTCTCCGCTGGTTGAAAAACTAAAATAGCTAAAACGCTGTAAACATCAATTTTTACAGCGTTTTTTGTTTTGCGCTAGAATCAAACAAAATCAAAATAGGTCACGATTTTTATGGGATCAATCTCAAAACTTGGGGAGAAAAAAAATATTGATAATTTTGTGGAATGTTAAACGATGCCGAACTCCTCAAATTATTTTTACCTGAACTCTTGATTGAGCATTTTGAGATTGTAAAAG
>Ga0160461_1000241_pt1 | contig 52304 bp, 49 predicted proteins | sample HID1975I_E6MG_FD_108266 | JGI IMG/M metagenome (GOLD analysis project Ga0160461, IMG submission 108266) | Enriched soil microbial communities from UW Madison campus, WI, USA - HID1975I_E6 MG | ecosystem: Environmental > Terrestrial > Soil > Unclassified | place: USA: Madison, Wisconsin...
CACCTCGACCATCATGGCCGGGCTCAACCAGACCCTGATGCTGTCGCTGTCGATGGTGGTGATCGCCTCGATGATCTCGGTCGGCGGCCTGGGCCAGATGGTGCTGCGCGGCATCGGCCGGCTGGACATGGGCCTGGCTACCGTCGGTGGCATGGGGCTGGTGCTGTTGGCGATCTTCCTCGACCGCCTGACCCAAGCCATGGGCGCGCGCACCAATGCCGACCCGAGCCTGCGCTGGTACCACACCGGCCCGGTGGGCCTGGTGCTGCGCCTGTGTGGCGCGGCGCAACCACAAGGGCAGCGCAAGGCCGCCTGAAACACCGCGTTCTATCTGCCGCAACCCTCGACAACAACCCGAAAAGGTACGCGAAGATGTACGAGTCCCCGTTCACCCGTCGTTTGCTTCAGTGCGCTTGTGCCATGGCACTTTCCGTGACGTGCCTGGGCGCCAGCGCCTCCACCGACAAGCCAGGGGAGGGGGTGAAGATAACCCCGTCGTTCCCTTCGGTGGATGAAGAACGCTTCCGCGGCGAAATCGCCATGCAGGGCCTGCGCGAATTGGGCTACAACGTGCAGAAACCCAAGGAAACCGAATACGCCACGATGATTCTGGCAGTCGGCTACGGCGACGCCGACTTCAGCGTCAACCTGTGGGACAAGCTGCACGCTAGCTTCTACGAGAAGGCCGGCGGCGACCAGAACATGGTCAAGGCCGGCGATATCATGCCTGGCGTGTTGCAGGGCTACCTGATCGACAAGAAAACCGCCGATCAATACAACATTAAGTACATCACCGACCTGAAGAAGCCCGAGCTGGCCAAGCTGTTCGACACCGACGGCGATGGCAAGGCCGACCTGACCGGTTGCAACCCCGGCTGGGGCTGCGAACTGGTCATCGCCCACCACATGAAGGCCTATGACCTGGACAAGACCGTGCACGTCAACCAGGGGTCGTATTTCGCTTTGATGGCCGACACCATCACCCGCTTCAAGGAAGGCAAACCGGTGCTTTATTACACCTGGGTACCCCAGTGGGTGGCCGGGGTGATGGTGGAGGGGCGCGACGTGGTGTGGCTGCAAGTGCCCAACACCGACTTGCCGGGCGGCGGCAACAGCGTCGATACCACGTTCGAGGGCAAGAACCTGGGCTTTGCGGTGGACAAGGTCGAAGCGGTGCTCAACCGAGGGTTCGCCGACAAGAACCCGGCGGCACTGAAGTTTCTGTCGCTGGTGCAGATCAGCGCGGCGGACGAGAGCGCGCAAAACCTCAAGATGCAGAACGGCGAGAAGAACCTGAGCGACATTCAGCGCCACGCCCAGGCGTGGATTGCAGCGCATCGTCAGCAGTTTGATCAATGGCTGCAGGCCGCGCGAGCGACGGCGGTGCAAGCCAGCAACTAGCGGCGCCACCTTGCAGGTGGGTGATTCTTCCAACACTACGATCAAGGAAGCTCTCGCACCATGATGACTTCGCCGTTCTCGATCCCCGCCCAGTCACGCCGCCTCGACCCGTCGCGCCAGCGTGCTGCCGCGCTCAGGGCCGACGGCTCGGTCGATGACAACGACCGCAGCGAAATCGGCCCGACCCCTTTGGCGTTCGCCGAGTGGGCCGCGCTCGGCCTGCAGGTGCCGCAGTTGGCGACGATGCGTGAGTACCGCCTGCAACGCATCTGCGAGCAGCTCGTGGCCCGTGACCTCGGCGGCATTCTGCTATTCGACCCGTTGAACATCCGCTATGCCACGGACAGCACCAACATGCAGCTGTGGACCACCCACAACCCCGCCCGTGCCTGTTTCGTCGCTGCCAGCGGGCATGTGGTGCTGTGGGATTTTCATGGCTGCGACCACCTCTCGGCACACCTGCCGTTGGTGCGTGAGCTGCGCAGTGGCGCGTCGTTCTTCTACTTCGAAACGGGCGAGCGTACCGACGAACATGCCCGGCGTTTTTGTGCCCAGGTCGACGAACTGCTACGAACCCATGCCGGCGACAACCGCCGCTTGGCCGTGGACCGCATCGAGGTTGCCGGCCTGCGAGCCCTGGACGCCTTGGGCGTGCAGGTGCACAACGGCCAGGCGGTGACCGAGTTCGCGCGTTTGATCAAGGGCCCCGATGAAATCCTCGCCATGCGCTGCGCGGTGGCTTCCTGTGAAGCTGCCATCGCCGAAATGCGCCAGGCCATGCGCGCCGGGGTAACCGAGAACGACGTCTGGGCGGCATTGCACAGCGGCAATATCCGCCGTGGCGGCGAGTGGATCGAAACCCGCATCCTCAGCTCCGGCCCGCGTACCAACCCGTGGTATCAGGAGTCCGGCCCACGGGTGCTGAGCGACGGCGACCTGCTGTCGTTCGACACCGACCTGATCGGCGTGTACGGCTTTTGCGTCGACATGTCGCGCAGCTGGATGTGTGGCGGGCTTGAGCCGACGGCCGAGCAAAAACGCCTGTATCGAATCGCCCATGAGCACATCCAGGTCAACGCCGACATGGTCAAGCCTGGCGTGCGCTTCTCCGAGCTCACTCGTAACGGGCATCGCCTGCCAGAAAGCTGCCGTGCCCAGCGTTATGGGGTGATGTTCCATGGGGTGGGGCTGTGCGACGAGTATCCCTGCATTCGTTACCCGGAAGACTTCGACGCCTACGGTTACGAAGGGGAACTGCAGCCTGGCATGGCGCTGTGCGTAGAGGCCTATGTCGGGGAGGTAGGAGGGCGTGACGGGATAAAACTGGAGAACCAGCTGCTGGTGACGGAGACGGGGTATGAAGTGCTGACCCATTACCCGTTCGAAGACAGTTTTCTCGCCGAGTGACTGAAGCGGCCCGGGCCCGCTTGGCGGCCCCGGGTCGGTGCAGCGTAGGGGTTATCCGTTCAGCTCGGCGTCGGCCAGGGGTTGCGCCTGCTTGCTCGCAGACTTCTTCTCCTGCACCACTATGTAAAACTCCTCGCCGTGTTTCACCGCGCCATACAGCACGGCCTTTTCGATCAGCTCAGTGCCACGCAGGTGGCGCAGCATCATCGGGTCCTTGCGCAGGTCGCGGTACAGCGCCAGGCACAGCAGCACCATCACCACGACAAAGGGCAGCGCCACCACGATGGTCAGGTTCTGCAGCCCGGTAAGCGCTTCGCCGGGGTCGCGTGGGTCGCCGATCGCCAGCATGATCGCCGCCACCGTGCCGGTCAGTGCCCCCCAGAAGATCACGGTGCGCCGTGATGGCGTAGTGGTGCCGTGCTCCGACAGGGTACCCATGACCAGCGACGCGGCATCGGCACCGGAGACGAAGAAGATACCCACCAGGATCATCACCAGCACCGAGGTCACCGAGGCCAGCGGGTAGCTGTCCAGCAACTGATAAAGGGCATGGTTGCTGTTCACGGCGCCATTGACCAGGGCGAAGCTGCCTTCGCGCAGGGCGTCGATGGCGGCACCGCCGAAGATGGTGAACCACACCAGGCTGACCAGGCTCGGTACCAGCAGCACGCCGGTGACGAATTGGCGGATGGTGCGGCCGCGGCTGATGCGGGCAATGAACATGCCGACGAAAGGCGTCCAGGAGATCCACCAAGCCCAGTAGAACACTGTCCAGCCGGCCAGCCAGCTGTCCATCTGCTCACCACCGCTGGCGTTGGTGCGGGCCATCATCTCTGGCAGCATCTTGATGTAGATGCCGATGGAGGTGGGCAGCAGGTTGAGCATCAACAGCGTCGGGCCAACCAGGAACACAAACACCGCCAGCACCAGCGCCAGCACCATGTTGGTGTTGGACAGCCACTGGATGCCTTTGCCGATGCCAGAGACCGCAGAGGTGACGAAGGCGATGGTCAGCAGGGTGATGATCGAGATGTAGAACAGCTTGCCGGGGCTCTCGATCCAGCCGTTGTATTCCAGGCCACCGGCGATCTGCAGGGCGCCAAGGCCGAGCGAGGCGGCAGATCCGAACAAGGTGGCGAAAATCGCCATCATGTCGATCACACGGCCAATCGGGCCGTTGGCGTGTTTACCGATCAGGGGCCGGAAGGCAGTGGAAATCAGCTGCGAGCGACCGCGTCGGAACGTGCCGTAAGCGATCACCAGGCCAACGATGGCATACATGGCCCAGGGGTGCAGGGTCCAGTGGAACAGGGTGGTGGCCATGGCCACCTGCATGGCTTCGCTCGATTGCCCGGTGGTCGACCCGGGAGGCGGCGACACGTAATGCGACAAGGGTTCGGCAACGCCGAAGAACATCAGGCCGATGCCCATACCGGCGCTGAACATCATGGCCACCCAGGAAACCGTGCGGAACTCTGGCGCTTCGCCATCACGCCCCAGCGGAATTCTGCCGTAGCGGCTGGCGGCCAGCCACAGCACGAAGATGACGAACACGGTCGAAGTAAGTACGAAAAACCAGCCAAAGTTGAGAATGACCCAGGATTGTGCCGAGGACGCGCTGGCGGCCAGGCTGGCCTGGCTGATGAAGCCCCAGATGACGAAGCCGATGGCCAGGATGCTGGTGATGCCAAAGACGATCCAGTCGATCTTGCCCTCGAGGTGCCGGTCCTGGCGCGCTTCTGCAGTCTTCGAGGGGTCCGTCACGCCAAGGTCGAGCGTTTCGGTGATGTGTTCCTTTGCCATGAATGGTGTTGCCCCTTTGTGGCTTACCTGCGCGTGCAGGCTTGTTGTTGTGGGCTGCCGGGGTCGATGACGGTCTCGGCGGGGGAGTCTTGCCGGGCCGATTATCCTGTGCCAGTCACAGCGCTTCCTGTCCCGAATGCGCCGTGGGGCATCCATTGAACGACCTGTTTAATACTTTTAGTTCCGGGGGCGATGGCCCTATTTGTCCCGCGTTCTGGTACCCTGATGGGCATTACCCTGGCCCGCACTCCCGAGCACCGTAGAAGCGGCGCTGCCTGCGAGCCTGGCCTTATCAGGAAACGGAGATTCGTCAATGGCCACTGACCGTGTGAGCCTGATTCATTTCGATAAATTGAGCATGAGCCCTGCCGCTGCCCAACGGTTCCAGACTGCCCTCGATGCCCTGGAAACACTCAAGCTGCAGGACCGGTACGTGTACCTCGTTGCTCCTTATCTGGGTGATATCGCCGACGCCTCTGACCGTGAGCAACTGAAAACTGCCGAGGCACAGTGCGTTCGCGTGGTGGAGGAACTGTTGGCCGCCAAGTCGATTACCAAGGCCAAGTCCGAAGAGCTTCGCAAAGTCTTTGAAGAAGCCGCCGAACGTGTGCGCGCTGAAATGCCCGCCTGAATGTTGGTCTTGAGCGTGTAATGGCCAAAGACATCGACAACCCCTGCGTCTCGCTTTGCCAGCTCAACAGCGAGCTGTGCGTAAGCTGTGGCCGCTCCCGCGAAGAAATCCGCAAGTGGCGCGGCATGAAGCGCCCTGAGAAAATGGCTACCGTGCAGCGCGCGGCCACGCGGATGAAGGCCATCGTCAAGAAGAACGCGAAACGGCAGAATGCCGACTGACCGTTGTCTGCTGCCTCAACACTCAACTCTCTGAACGTTAAATCGAGCCTGGAAAATGGATTCTCACTCGCTTCTTGCCTTTACCCTGGTCGCTGCGATCGCCATCGCCAGCCCTGGCCCTGCAACGCTGATGGCGATCAACAACAGCCTGGCCCACGGGCAGCGCAGCGCTGTCTGGTCCTCGCTGGGCAATGGTTCGGGGCTGTTCTGCCTGTCGGCAGCGGCCATGCTCGGGTTGGGCGCCTTGTTGGCCAGCTCTGAAGTTCTTTTCAATGCGGTCAAGATCATCGGTGCCGCGTACCTGTTCTACCTCGGCGCACGGCAGTTGTTGAAGAAAGGCCCGATGCTCGAGGCGGGGGCTGACGCCGGGGTGGCCAAGCAGCGCCCGACGCCGATGAAGCTGTACAAATCGGCGTTCCTGACGGCGGTGACCAACCCCAAGGCGACCATGTTCTTCACGGCGCTGTTCCCGCAGTTCATCGATCAGGGTGCAGCGTTGCTGCCGCAGTTCCTGATCCTGACCGGGATCTTTGTCGCCTTGTCGCTCGTTTCGCTGACCCTTTACGCCGCGCTGGCCTCGCGGGCCAAGGGTGTGTTGACCCGGCCCAGCCTTTCGCGCTGGGTGAGCCGGGTGGTGGGGACGACCTTCATTGGCTTCGGTGCGGCCATTTTGACGATGCGTCGTCAGGCCGCGTAAAGGTTAACCGCAGGGCCCTCAAACCCGTGTATGCATTTGCAGCAAGCACCCTGAGTCCGGTGCATTGCCCAACGCTTCGAGTTTCAGGGCCTGCCGCGCACTGGTGATGAACAAGGTAGCGCCTGCTTCCCCGCCAAAGCACAGGTCTGTAGGGCACGGCACCGGCAGGCCGATCATGCGGTCCAGATTACCGTCGGCATCGAAGCGTGCCACGCTCCAACCGTCCAGTTGGGTGGTCCACACCCCACCTTCACTGTCCAGCGCCAAACCGCCAAGCCGGCCACCCCCCAGGGGCAGCGATGCGAGCCTGCGCACGCTGCTGCTGCCCGGCTGCAGCAGCAGGATGTCACCGGCTTCCGGGGCCAGTGCATACACCGCTGTGCCCTTGGCGTCCCAACGGAAGGCACTGACTTGCTCCGGTAGCGACCAGCCATGGCGCAACTCGCCCTCAGCACTCAGTTCGCCGATCAGGCAACCACTGGCAGTCTTCGCGCACGCCCACAAGGCCCCCGAAGGGTGCGTGGCCAACGCCAGCAGACGGCTGCCGAGCAGGTCCTGACGCGGGTGCTCATGGCCTTCCCAGTCGACCAACGACCACCCGCCAGCCTGGGCCACCAGCAGCCCGTCGGGGTGCAGCTCCATGCCGCGTACCGGCAGGTCAAGGCGCGTCAGCTGGCGGCTGGTGTGCCCGTCCCAGCAGTGGATCGCCGGTGCCAGGGTGTCGGCCCAGTACAAGCGCTTCTGGCCCGCATGCCAGCGCGGAAACGCGCCATGGAATGCCCACGGCCCGGGTACCACGCTGAGTTCGCCCGCGGCTTGCGGTGCGCTGTCGGGGCGCAATTGCTCGCCTACCCGGCGTGCGGCCTCGGCCAGCTCAGGGCCGAGCAGTGTCAGGCGTTCCAAGGTCAGCCGGTAGGCTGGCCCTGCGACACTCAGGGCGCCACGCACCTGACCTTGCTTGTCGACGATCGGTGCGGCGACGCAGCGCACACCCAGGCGGATTTCCTCGTCGTCCAGGGCGTAGCCGCGGGTCTGGGTGATCTGCAGCTCAGCCAGCAGCCGACGACGGTCAGTGATGGTCAGAGGGGTCAACGGTGCCAAAACCAGCCCCTTGAGAATTTCATCGCGAGCGGCTGCAGGCAGCGCCGACAGAATCGCCTTGCCTTGCCCCGTGCAATACACCGGCTTGCCTTGGCCGAGGCTGGCCGCCGAGCGTTGGGTATGCGCGCCCTCGCAGCGCTCCAGCGATAACACCTGGTTGCCATCGAGCACCGCCAGGTACGAGGTCTCCCCGGTAAGGTCGCGCAGCGCGCGCAGTTCTTCGCTGGCCGCCGCCACCAGGTCAGGTTCAAGGTAGGCGTTACGGACCATCTCCAGGTAGTTGAAACCCAGGCGATAGACCTTGCGGGTCGGGTCGCGGCGGATCATGCCGCGCTCCACCAAGGTGGCGATGATGCGGTACAGCGTGGTGCGCGGCAGCGGTACTTGCTCGGCCAGTGCAGCCTGGCTGATGCCCGAAGCGGTAGCGCCAATGGCTTGCAAAACATCCAGGGCTTTTTCCAGTGCTGCGGTGCCTTCACCCGTTTTCATTGTTTTCCCACCCTTTGGAACTCGGTTGCCAAGGGGCACAGTCTGCCTCTTTTCAGCGGGATTTTCCGCCATAGAATCAGCCTCAGCAGGGCTTGAAGCGATTATGTGTCCCACATTGTGGGATTCCGCCTGGGCCGATCATCGGATGAACCCGCGAGGAGAACCTACAACAATGTCCGTCATCCATAACTACGCCGATGCCCACGAGAGCGTCTCAGCCAAACAGGTCGAGGTGAGCGACGAGGTGCTTGCCAAGCTCGCCACGTGCAGCAGCGGCTCGCTGACCACTCAACTGTTCAAGCGTGGCTTCCGCCAGCCGGCGCTGGTTGGCTTGCGTGCCATGACCCGTGATGTAAAACCGTTCGCCGGGCGTGCCTTCACCATGCGCTTCATCCCGGCCCGTGAAGACATCGACACCTATTCGACCATGACCACCAAGCCCAATGACGACAACCTGCAATGGGTGGGTGTGGAGCAGATTCAACCGGGTGACGTGCTGGTCATCGACAGCCGCAACGACCCGGCTGCCGCCTCGGCCGGCAATATTCTGGTAACCCGCCTGCTGGCCCGGGGGGCCAAGGCCATCGTCACCGATGGCGCACTGCGCGATGGCAGCGAGATCGCTGCCATGAACCTACCGGCCTATGCCCGGGAAATTACCGCCACCACGCGTATCTCCTACCACCACGTGGCCGACCTTCAGGTCCCGATCGGTTGTGCCGGCGTGGCCGTGTACCCCGGCGACATCATCGTCGGTGATGCCGATGGCCTGACCGTGGTGCCTGCGCACCTGGCCGAGGAACTGGCCGAGGTGTGCAGCGTGCAAGACGACATCGAGCACTACCTGGCCATGCGCATCGCGGCCGGCGAAGCGCTGTGGGGCGTGTACCCGCCGAGCCCGGCGTCGGTCTCCGACTACCATGCCTGGGTTGCCGCTGGCCGCCCGGCGATCCCGTCGATCATCACCCAGCAGGGGGCCTGAACCATGGCCGAGCACAAGCATGCGCAACTGATCCGCCGTTATTTCGCTGCCTGCAACGCAGGTGATTACGACCAACTGGTGTCCTGCTTCACGCCTGACGCGGTGCACTACTTTCCGGCGGGCTTGCCAGAAATCCCTTGGCGCAGCGCAGACACCATCGCCCGCAAATGGGTGTGGTGCGTTGAGCAACTGGGCTCGCAGTGGACCATCGAAAAGATCCTGGTCAGCCATGACAGCGACGAAGCGGTGATCGAGTGGACCCACTGGAAGCGCAAGCTCGGCACTGCGGTGCGTGGGGACGAGTGGTACCTGTTCGATGAGCAGACCGGGTTGATCAAGGAAATCCGCGCCTATTACGCCTCGCCAGCGCAGCAGGACGTGGAAATCAACGAACTGGTCGATTTCGACTACGTCGGCCGTGGCTATCACCTGGAGCCGAAGGCTCGTTGAGCACGGTGGCTGCACTGAACGATTCAGGAGTAAAGCAATGACCTCTCATCAAGACCCCAACCTGGCCGCCATCGACGCCATCGTGGCCAAATCTGCTGCCGCTGCGCACGTTTGGGCTGACGCCAGCGCCAGCCAGCGCGCCACGTTGCTGCGCGGCCTGGCCGATGCGCTGGAGCAGCACCAGCCGGACCTGGTCGCTATCGCCGACCGTGAGAGCGGGCTGGGCGAGGCACGCCTCAACGGTGAAGTCGCCCGTACCGCGTTTCAGCTGCGCGGCTTTGCCACTGAAGTGGAAGCCGGCGTGCCTTACCGCCGAGTCGACGATGCCGCAGTGGCGGGTGCTCCTCCCGCTGGCCGCCCACGGCTGTCACGTATCCAGCGGCCACTGGGCCCGGTGGCGATGTTTTCAGCCAGCAACTTCCCGTTCGCGTTCTCGGTGCTCGGGGGGGACACCGCCTCGGCGCTGGCTGCCGGCTGCCCGGTGGTGGTCAAGCCGCACGCCGGCCACCCTGAACTGTCTCGCGCCGTATTCACCTTGGCGGCGGCCGTGGTGCGTGCCCAGGGCCTACCGGAAGGCCTGCTGACCTTGGCCGAAGCCCCCAATCGCGCCGCGGGTACCTACCTGGTGCAGCACCCCTCGATTGCCGCAGTGGCGTTCACCGGGTCCTACCAAGGCGGCAAAGCCTTGTGGCAGGCGGTCAATGCCCGTGCTCGCCCGGTGCCGTTCTTCGGTGAGCTGGGGGCGATCAACCCGTTGGTGGCGCTGCCATCCGCCCTGCAGCACGACAGCGAAGGCCTGGCCAAGACCCTGGCCGCCTCCATCACCCTTGGCTGCGGCCAGTTCTGCACAAGCCCCGGCGTGATCGTGCTGCTGGATTCGCCGCTCAGCCAGCGCTTCATCGCTCAATTGGCCGAAGCCATTGCGCCAATCCGCACGCACCGTATGCTCACCCCCGGCATGCAGCAAGGCTTTGAGGCCGCTGCCGCCAGCGTGGCCGAGCATGCCCGGCCGTTGTTCGCGCAGCAGCCCGAGGGTGCCGGCCCGGCGCCGCGGCTGTTTGCCACCGACGCGGCCGCTTTCATTGCCAATGCGCACTTGCGTGAAGAGATGTTCGGCCCGGCCGCGTTGGTCGTCACCGCGCAGTCGATCAGCCAGGTCGCCGACGTGCTGGATGCGGTGGGCGGTACCCTGACCACCACGCTGTGGGGCCTGGACGCCGACAGCGAGGACAACCGCCGGTTGTTGCGTGCTGCGCAGCGGGTATCCGGGCGGGTATTGTTCGCCGGCGTGCCCACCGGTGTTGCCGTGTGCCATGCCCAGCAGCATGGCGGGCCATGGCCGGCCTCCACTGCACCACAGACCACCTCGGTGGGTTTTGCGGCCATCGAGCGGTTCTTGCGCCCGGTCGCCTTGCAGGACGCACCGGCCTGGGTGCTGGGGTGAGGAGGGCAGGGCGATGATGCGACATATCGTGTTGTTCCGCCGGCTGGCCGGGGTGGATGCCCAGCCTGAACTGGAAGGCAGACTGGTGGCTCGGATGCGCGGCCTCACGGAAGAAATCGACTTCATTCGCGACTGGAGAGTCGCCGCTAACGAACTGGATCGGCCGATCTGCTGGGACTACATCCTCGAGTCCAGCTTCGACGATGCCCAGGCCGTGCAGCGTTACCTGCCACACCCGGCGCACCAGGCCCTGGTCGCCGAGCTTAAACAGTACTTCGAGTGGGTAGCGGTGGATTACAGCGTCTAGACCTCTGATCAGCGCCCGGCTCGCTGACGGGGCCAGGCGCTATAACAAAAAAGATCCGGCATCACAGGTGCCGGGCGGAGTCGTACATGAACAAGAAAAAGAACTACCGCTGGACGATCCTGACCCTGTTGTTTCTGGCCATGATCATCAACTATGTCGATCGCGCTGCCTTGTCGATCGCCATGCCTTTCATCACCCAGGAATACCACCTCACGCCCGCCGAGAAGGGCATGATTTTCAGCAGCTTCTTCTTCGGTTACGCGCTGTTCTGTTTCGTCGGTGGCTACTTGGCCGACCGTTACGGCCCCAAACGCGTACTGACCTGGTCCATGAGCTTCTGGTCGGTGCTGTGTGGCTCCACCGCCCTGGCGTTCAACTTCTGGTCGCTGCTGATCGTTCGCGCCCTGTTCGGTGTAGGTGAAGGGCCGGTTTCGACCACGGCCAACAAGACAGTGAACAGCTGGTTCCCGATCAAGGAGCGTGCCCGCGCCATTGGTATCAACCAGGCGGGCGGCCCGTTGGGCGGCGCCTTGGCCGGGCCCATCGTCGGTTTCCTCGCGTTGTGGCTGGGCTGGCGAGTGGCCTTCGTGGTCATCGCAGTGATTGGCGTGCTCTGGGCCATTGCCTGGTGGCGCATGGCAGCGTCCACGCCAAAGGAACACTTGCAGGTTTCGGCCGAAGAACTGGCGCTGATCAACGAGGGCCGCGAAGCCCCCGTGACCGCCGTGGAAGAGGCGCCGCGCACGCCGGTTTTGCAGATCATCCTGCAGCGTTCGGTGCTGGTCACCGGTGTCTCGCTGTTCTGTTACAACTACATTCTGTATTTCTTCATGACCTGGTTCCCCAGTTACCTGATCGACGCCAAGGGCATCGACCTGAAGGCCATGAGTATTGTCACCGCGTTGCCATGGCTGGTGGGCACTGTCGGCTTCGTCTGCGGTGGGCTGCTGATCGACTGGGTGTTCAAACGCACCGGCAAGCAACTGTTTTCGCGCAAGGTGGTGCTGGTTACGTGCCTGCTGATTGCGGCAGTGTGCATCGGTTTGACCGGGCAGGTGCAAAGCGTGACCAGTACGGTCGCGGTCATGACCGTGGCGATCGGCTTCTTGATGCTGACTGCGCCGGCGTACTGGTCGTTGATCCAGGATGCCGTGCCCGATCATCAGGTCGGTACGGCAGGTGGTTTCATGCACGGGCTGGCCAACCTTTCGGGCATCGTTGCGCCGACCGTGACCGGGTTCATTATCCAGTCCACCGGCACCTACGCCAGCGGCTTTGGCCTGGCGGCGGCGCTTGGGGTTGTAGGGGCCTTGATCGTCGCCTTGTTCGTCGGCCAGAAACCGGCAAAACAGGCAGCCGCCGCCGCTACCGCTTGACTTGATTGCACCTCCAGCGGGGCAACCCGCTGGGCTTTTGCACTTCACACGTTTTTGGGAATTCGCCATGCCTACGCTTCTTATCACCGGCGCCGCCGGTATCGTCGGAACCGCGCTGCGCCCTTACCTGCGCGAGCGTTTCACCCTGCGCCTGCTGGACCGCAGGCCGGTCACCGAGTTGAGCGCAGGCGAAGTTGCGCTGGTCGGCGACCTGACCGACCCGGCCTTCGTCCGCCAAGCCACCGAAGGCGTTGACGCGGTGCTTCATCTGGCCTGCGCCCACGGCACCGACATTCACTTTCAGAGCACAGTGCAGCCCAACTACCATGCCACCCTGTACTTGCTTGAGGCCGCGCAACGGGCTGGCGCCAAGCGCTTCGTGTTTGCCAGCAGCCACCATGTGCTGGGCCAGTACCACAGCCAGGCGGCCACTCATTTCGACGACAGCCCGGTGGCCCCGGACAGTTACTACGCCTTGAGCAAAGTGTTTGGCGAAGCGGCCTGCGCCATGTTTTCCCAGCGCAGCGACCTGGCCACATTCGTCGTGCGCATCGGCAATGCCGACCCCAAGGTGGCCGACGCCCGTCGGCTGCGCTTGTGGACCAGCGCCCGCGACCTGGCGCAGTTGGTGCTGATCGGCCTGGAGCACCCGCAGGTGCGTCACGAGATCGTCTATGGCGTGTCGGAGTGCCCGGATGCGTTCTTCCATAACCGCCGCGCCCGTGCGCTGGGCTATTGCCCCCAGGATAATGCCAGCGATCATCTGGCCGACGACTTCCTGGCCTACGAGGCCATGGCGCCGGTTGGCTCTGGCCGTGATCACGTTGGGGGGGCCTACGCCGGTGTGCCTTTGGCCAGTGTTCTGGAGCAAGCATGAAAATCGTCCGTATCGATACCCAGGTCGTGGAAATTCCTTTCCAGGATGGCGGCAAGGGCCTGGGCATCACGCCGACCACCTGGCACACGCTGGAAAACGTGCTGATTCGATTGGAAGACGAGCAGGGTAACGTCGGCTGGGGCGAAGCCTTTGGCTACTTCGTCGCCGATGCCACCAAGGCCCTGATCGATCGCCTGATTGCGCCGCTGCTGCTGCACCGCCAGGTTGATGACATCGCCGCCTTTAACCGCGAACTGCAGTTGCGTTTGCACCTGTTCGGGCGCTATGGGGTGACGATGTTTGCCATTTCCGGGGTCGATATCGCCCTGTGGGACCTCGCCGCCCGCCGCGAGGGCGTGCCCTTGCATCGACTGCTGGGCCAAGCCCACCGCGAGCAGGTGCCAGCCTATGCCAGCCTGGTGCGCTATGCCGACGATGAGGTAGCCCCGGCGATTTGCGAAAAGGCATTGCGCATGGGCTTTGGTGACATCAAGTTGCATGAGGTGACGTTGCCAGAGATCGCCGCCTGCCGCGACGCCGTTGGCAACGACATACCGCTGGCGACCGACGTCAACTGCGCCTGGACAGCTGTGGACACCCGTGCCTGGCTGCCAGCATTGGCGGACCTGCAACTGGCCTGGCTGGAAGAGCCGATATTCCCACCGGAAGATTTCGCCACGTTGGCCAGCTTGCGCGGCCAGTGTGTGCCGTTGTCGGCAGGCGAGAACTGGTGCACTGCCGTGCAGTTCGAGCAGGCGCTGGTGGCAGGTGCGGTCGATTCGATCCAGCCCAGCGTGACCAAGGTCGGGGGTATTTCCGAATGCCTGCGCATCGCCGCGCTCGCCGACCAGCACAACGCCGTGGTATTGCCGCACTGCCCGTACTTCGGCCCCGGCCTGATCGCCACCTTGCACCTGGCGGCGGTGCAACAGCGCGTGCCACAAGTGGAGTACCTGTTCGTCGAACCGGCGGCCTGGTTGTACCCGGTCGAGCAACTGCGCCAGGGCAACCTGTTGCAGATTCCGCAGGGCCCCGGCCTTGGCCTGGACATCGACGTGCAAGTCGCCGAGCGCTACCGCCGCTGACGCTGGCGCGTATCCCGTAATTGCTCCCCTCCGCTGTGCCACGGCGCGGCGGCAGGGACGACGTGTGCCCGTGAAAGGGCATCGGAGGTCCTATGCAACCGTTGGTTCTGAGCAACGCCACCTGGTCTGTCGGGCTGCTTCCTGCCTGGGGTGGACGTATCGCCCACCTGCGTGCCGAGGGGCTCGACGTGCTGCTGCCGATCTCGGCCGAGCACTTCGACCCGCTCGACTGGCCGCGGGCTGGCGCGTACCCGCTGGTGCCGTACTCCAACCGTATTCGCAATGCCCAACTGCAGTTTGCAGGGCAGGCCTATACATTGCCGGCTCACCCCGCAGCGCGGCCGCACACCTTGCATGGGGTGGCGCACACACTGGCGTGGCACGTGCTGGAACCCTGTGCCGGGCAGTTGACCCTTGCCTGCGATTACCAAGGCGAGCACTGGCCCTGGGCATTTCGTGCCGAACAGCGTTTCGTGCTCGAAGGCAATCGCTTGAGCATCGTCCTGGCGCTGCTCAACCAGGGGGATTCCCCCATGCCTGCGGGCCTGGGGCTGCACCCGTATTTTCAACGTCATGCGGGGCTGAAAGTACGTTACCAGGTTGGGCGGGAATGGCAGATCGATGATCAGTACCTGGCTACCGGCGGCTTTCGGCAGGCCACGCAGCCTGTGTCGATCGACGCCGATGACGCCCAGGCGTTGGCGCACTACCAGTCCTGCTGGGATGGGCTACTGGAACTCGATTACCCGGCGGGCAGCCTCAAACTGCAGGCAAGCCCACCCCTGAGCCATTTCGTTGCCTTTGCCCCGCCCGGCAGCCGCTACCTGTGCCTGGAGCCGGTTTCGCACCTGGCCAATGCCTTCAACCAGCCTGAACGGGCCTGGGGCGATACCGGCACCCAGGTGCTGGGCCCTGGCCAGCGGCTTGAAGCCACCCTCGAATTTACCTGGCAGCGACGCTGACAGCTTTGCCGACCGCTGTACCCGACACCCACAATAAAAGAGAACAACAACAATGAAACTCTCCTCGACTGGAGCGGGCTTCGCTCGCGCTGCAAAACCCTTGTCGCTGCTGCTCGGGCTGGGCCCACTGTGTGCCCAGGGGGCCTTTCTGGAGGACGGCAAGGCCAACCTGACATTGCGCAACTTCTACTATAATCACGACCTGCGCGACTCCACCAAGCCTGCGCAGTCCAAGCTGGAGGAGTGGGCCCAGGGCTTCATCCTCAAAGGTGAGTCCGGTTACACCGACACCACGGTCGGGGTGGGCGTGGACGTTTATGCCGGCCTGGGACTAAAACTGGATTCATCGCCATCGCGCAGTGGCTCGGCGCTGCTGCCGGGCGCCTACAACCGTGCGGGTGGGCCCCGCAATGCTGACCCGCGTTCGGCTGACGAGTTTTCCGAGGCCACGGCAGCGGTCAAATTCAAGTATTCGAAAACCGAGTTGAAGGTGGGCGGGCTGTTCCCCAAAATCCCCCTGGTCAGCTCCGGCGATGCGCGCTTGCTGCCGCAGTTTTTCGAAGGCGCGATGCTCGATATACGCGAACTGGACAACCTCGATATTGGCCTGGGCCAGATGCGCAAGGTCAACCAGCGCGAGTTTGCCGGCGCTCGCGACATTCAGGTGGGCAACTACTACAGCGTGTTCAGTGACCGCTTCGACTACTTGGGCGGTACCTGGCGCGCGACCCCGAAGACGTCGCTGGGGCTGTGGACCGGTCGCCTTGCCGACGTCTACCAGCAAACCTTGTATACCGGCACCCAGGCGTTCAAGGCCGGCGACTGGAACCTTTCCGGCACTTTCAACTACCTCGATACTGGCGAGTCGGGCAGTGAGAAGGCTGGCAATCTCGATAGCCGCATGACTTCGGCGATGCTCAGCGCCAACCTCAAGGCCCAGACGTTCCGTCTCGGCTATCAATACAACGCAGGCGACAGCGCCTTGCCGTTCATTCATGACACTGACCTGCCGGGGGTTGCCAACGCCGTACAGGTGCTGCGCTTCGACCGTGCCCAGGAGCGCTCGTGGCAGGCCCGCTACGACCTTGATTTCGCCGCCCTCGGCGTACCGGGGCTGACGGCGTTCGCCCGTTATGTGCGCGGGGACAACTTCAAGGTGGCGGGGGAGGATGGCAGTGAGTGGGAGCGCAACCTGGATGTCACCTACGTGATCCAGAGCGGGCCGCTGAAGAACCTGGCGTTGCGCTGGCGCAACGTCGAACTGCGCGGAGATGCGACCGGGCGGCGCGACGAGAACCGCGTGATCATTGCCTATACCTTGCCGCTGTTTTGAGCCTTTGGCATGGGGCTGCTTTGCAGCCCTTTCGCGACGCAAGGCCGCTCCCACAAGGGATCGCGATCTCCTGTAGCAGCGGCCTTGTGCCGCGAAAGGGGCGCAACGCGCCCCCAGCAATCCCGAACCGATTCACAACCCCCCAGGAAGACACCAGTGCCCCAGCCCTTGGACCCCGCCATGCAGGCCTACATCGACAACAGCAAGCGTTTCACCGCGACCGACAACAGCCTGGCCGCCCGACGCTCGGCATTCCTGCAAGCCTGCCGCAATTGCACACCGCCACCGCCTGAAGGCTGGGGTATCGAGGACATCGACCTGCAGGGCCTGCGCCTGCGCTGCTATCAACCCACCGGCCCGGCACCGGAAGGTGGCTGGCCAACGCTGCTGTACCTGCACGGCGGTGGCTGGGACCTGGGTAACCTCGACACCCACGACTGGTTCGCTTACGCCCTGGCGCGCCGGGCACCGATCGCCATCGTCGCGGTCGAGTATCGGCTGGCGCCAGAGCATGCCTATCCTGCACCGCTGGAGGACTGCCTGAAGGTGTGGTCGGCGTTGCGCAGTGGCCAGGTCGATGCGCGCCTCAGCCAGGCCCGCTTGATGGTCGCCGGCGACAGCGCAGGCGGCACCCTGGCGGCCGGCTTGTGCAGGGTACTGCGCCGTGACGGCCAGCCGCAGCCAGTGGGGCAATTGCTGGTGTACCCGGTACTGACTGCCCGGCGGCAGTTGCCGTCGATGCAGCAGCATGCAGAGGCACCGATGATGACGGTGGCGGGGCTGATGAAGTCCCTAGAAGGGTTTCTGCCGGTCAAGGCCGACCGTGATGACCCCTGCGCGATGCCGTTGGAGGCGGATGACTTCGCTGGGCTGGCCCCGGCCTGGGTGCTGGTGGCCAGTGTCGACCCACTGCGCGATCACGGCATCGCCTACTGTGACGCGCTTGCGGCGCATGGGGTGCAGGCCGATGCCTGGGTAGGCCAGGGGATGGTGCATTCCAGCCTGCGCGCCTTCGGGGTGGCTGAGGTCGAGCAGGCTTGGGACCGAATGGCCGCACAGTTGCTACAGTGGGCGCAGGGCACCCTCGATTCCGCCGACGGCGGGGCATCTGCGCACTGACGAAAAACCTGCCTGCCCGCCATTATGGGCCAGACTGTCTACACCACGCGAAGCCAGATGCTGCAGTCCTCCACGGGATGTGGCAGCCTTTGGCGACCACGCCGGGTCGCCGGGTGCCACTTGTGCCGAGGGTTGTAGATGATCGAGCGTTGCGTTCGCCACGCCTTGCTGTTGTTGCTGTGCGTGTTCCTGCTACCGATGGGCGTGGGTGCGCAGGCGGCATGCCAGCACCTGACGGCCACTGGCAACCCTGAATACCCCCCGTACCTGTGGCGTGACCCACACAACCCTCAGCAGTTGATCGGTGCCAATGCCGACTTGCTCAAGCACTTGGGCAAGCAACTCGGGCTTGAGGTGGAGGTGGTCTATGGCGGGCCTTGGTCGCGTGCCCAGGAGGAAGTGCGCACGGGCCGTATCGACCTGCTGGCCGGGTATTTTCTGACCCAGGCGCGCACCCAGCTGATGGACTTCATAAGCCCCGCGTTCCTGCACACGCCCAGCGTGGTCTGGGTGCGCCAGCAAGGGGCCTTTGCCTATCAGCAATGGGCGGACCTGCAAGGCCGTAAAGGCGGGACACTGGTCAATAACAGCCATGGCCAGCAGTTCGATGACTATGCCAGGGCCAACCTCACGCTCGAAGCGGTGCCCAGCGCCAAGCAGGCCTTCGAGAAACTGTTGCTCAAACGCAGCGACTACGTGGTCTTCGAACAGTACCCCGGCATGGCGTTGGCGCAGACGCTGGGCATGCAGGATAAGCTGCAGGTGCTGGACCCGCCCGTGTCCAGCGAAGGCTTGTACCTGGCGGTGTCACATCAGTCGCCCTGCAATCAGCCGCAGTTGCGCGAAGCGCTGACGCGGGAGATGACCCAGGTCGTGTCCAGCACGTTGCCGGAGCAATTACTGCGGCAGAACCTGGCACGTTGGCAGCAACAGCAGTCGCAAGGGCTCGCTCACTGACCCTCACATCGACGTCAGGGCTTGAGGCACGTCAACGTCCAGCACCACCCCAGCATCGTCGACGGCTACGCTGACACACGCCTGAGGATTGTCCAGGATGACCTGCCTGCCGCCCTGGTCGCCGTGCAACTGCGCCAGTGCCGGCCAGAACGCACGTCCGAAGACCACCGGGTGCCCGCGCTGGCCCTGGTACAGCGGCAGCACGATACGTGTAGCGCTGGCCTGCTCGCACAACGTGTGCAAGGTACGCTGAGCGATCCACGGCATATCCGCCAACAGCACCGCCACCGCCTGGGCGGGGGTCTGCAACAGGGCGGTTACCCCCGCTGCCAGGCTGGCGCCCATGCCATGCTCGGCCTGGTCGGCCCATACGATCCGGGCACGCGGGTCGATGCCCAGTTGTTGCGCGTTGTCGCCCGGGCGCAGCACGATAAGCACCACGGCGAACTGCTCAAATGCCCGCGCCAGCGTCGCTGCCAGCAGCGTCTGCCCCGAAGGCAGCCGTGCCAGGCGTTTGTCGCTGCCAAAACGCTGCGCTCGCCCGGCCGCCAGCACCAGCGCGGCGCAGGTCATGGGGTGTGCAGGCACGCCTCGGCCTCCCGCGCAAACTTTGCCTTGGTCACGTTGACCGCGCCAGGGAGGCTCACGTCGTTCTTGGCGGCAAGGATCTCGGCCATGACGCTGACGGCGATTTCGGCCGGGGTCTTGCTGCCGATGTAGATGCCGATAGGGCCGTGCAGGCGCTGGAGGCTGGCTTCGGTCTCGCCGAAGTGCTCGATCAGGCGCTCGCGGCGCAACTGGCTGTTGCGCCGCGAGCCGATGGCGCCGATGTAGAACGCCGGGCTGTGCAGGGCTTCGAGCAATGCCAGGTCGTCGAGCTTGGGGTCGTGGCTGAGGGCGACGACGGCGCTGCGCAGATCGGGGGCGAAGGCGCGAACCACGTCGTCCGGCATCCCGGCCAGCTTCACCACGCCTTCGACGCTCCAGCCGCCCATGTACTCGGGCCGAGGGTCGCACACCGACACCGTGAAGCCGTTGAACAGGGCCATGGTCGCCAAGTATTCGGCCAGCGCGCCGGCGCCGATCAGCAGCACGCGGTAGCCAGGGCCGAGGGTGCTGAGCATGCGCTGGCCGTCAAAGCTGAACTGATCCGGTGTGGCGCTGGCCGTAAGCGTGGCTGCGCCGCTGCGCACATCCAGCTCGCGGCGCATTAGGCTACCGCTGTCCAGGCCGGCCAGCAGTTGCGCCAGGTGTGCTGCCGATGGCTCGAACTCGAGGATCAGTTGCAGGGTGCCGCCGCAGGGCAAGCCGAAACGGTGGGCGTCCTCGGCGCTGACGCCGTAGCGAACCACCTCCGGCAGCCCGGTCTGCATGCCGGGGCCGCCATAGGCGGTGGTGTAGCGGTGGATGAGATCGTCCTCGATGCAGCCACCGGACACGCTGCCGACCACGCGACCGTCGCTGCGCAGGGCCATCATCGAACCGACCGGGCGAGGGGAGGAGCCCCAGGTGCGGGCCACGGTGGCCAGCAGGACGCGTTCGCCGCTGGCAAGCCAGTCGCGGGCGGTGCGCAATACCAGCAGGTCGATGCTTTCCATTCTCATTCTCCAAAGCGTAATACCTGTGCCGGCTTCATCGCATATGCAAGATGATTGGGCTGCTGCTGGCCGGGTCGGTGTGCCCGCGCAACGTGCTCACTGCCTGTGCATCCACCGCGCTGCCATGGTTGCCCCAACTGCTGCGCACAAAGCTCAGTACTTCGGCAACTTCCTGGTCCGACAATTGCTCGCGGAAGGCCGGCATGCGGTAGGCATCGGGCAGGCCAGCGGCAACGATGCGTTGTGAGCCGTTGAGGGTGATGTTGATCGCCGAGGCGTTCTCGCTGGCCAAGGCCGAGGTTGCGCCCGCTAACGGCGGCATCCATTCGGCCTGGCCCTTGCCGTCTAGCCCATGGCAAGAGGCGCAGCGCGTGACGTAGGTGTGGGCGCCTGGGCGCTCAAGCGTCGCCGCCGCCGATGCCGCTTGGTACTGCCAGGGCGTGCCGTCACGTTGCGGATCGCCTGGCAGCGATTTCAGGTAGTGGGCGATTGCCGCCAGGTCCTCGTCGGCCATGAACTGCGTGGAGTTGTTGAACGCCTCGGTCATCGAGCCATAGACCACGGCATGCCGGTTACGCCCAGTCTTGAGAAACTGGACGATCTCGGCTTCGCTCCAGCGCCCAAGGCCGGTGTTGTGATCGGCGCGCAGGCTCGGCGCGTACCAGCCATCGAGCAGCGCGCCGGCCAGAAACGGCTTGCCGTCTTCATCCAGAGCCTTCTCGTTGAAAGCCAGGCCGCGCGGGGTATGGCAGCTGCCGCAGTGCCCGGGGCCTTGGACAATATAAGCGCCGCGGTTCCACAGAGGGTCCTGGCCAGCCTTGGTCACGTAGGGCGTAGTGGGCGCAAACAGCCCATTCCACAGCGCGATGGGCCAGCGCAGGTTCAGCGGCCAGGGGATATCGCTGGGGATGTTCGGCTGGCTGGCAGGTTGCACACCCTGCATGAAAAACGCGTACAACGCACGCACATCGTCATCGCTGAGCTTGGCGTAGGAGGGGTAGGGCATGGCCGGGTACAGCCGCCGGCCACCGGGGGCGACGCCATGACGCACGGCGCGGTCGAAGTCGGCGAGGCTGTAGCCGCCGATGCCGGTGTCCCGGTCTGGGGTGATGTTGGTGGCATGGATCGCGCCTAACGGCGTGGCCATCTCCAGGCCCCCGGCGAACGGCTTGTTGTCGGGCAGGCTGTGGCAGGCCACGCAGTCGCTGAGCCGGGCCACGTACTCGCCGCGGCTGACCAGCGCCGGGTCGACGTTGGCATTGTGTTCAGCCACGAAAGGCGACGCGGGCTCCCGGGTGACATACCAGGCCAGCAGGCCTGCCGCGACCAGGCACGGCAGCGCCAGCCAGCCGGCGGTTCTTGCGAATCGGCTGTGGGTCATGGGCGTTCCTTGTCCTGTCAGGTGAAGGTGTAGCGGCTCAATGGGATGCTGCGGATGCGCTGGCCGGTCAGCCGCGCTACCGCGTTGGCCACCGCCGGTGCAACCGCGGGCAGTGGCGGTTCGCCGATGCCGCCCATCTTCGCGCCGCTTTCGACGATGCGCACATGCACCCGGGCCATGCGCGAAGGCGGCAGGATCGGGTACAGGTCGTAGTTGCGCGCCCGGGGCTTGCCGTCGATGTACACCGCTTCTTCCAACAGGGTCTGCGACAGGCCCAGGGCCACGGCGCCGTTGACCTGCGCTTCGATGATCGCCGGGTTGACGATGCTGCCTGGGTCGATGGCCTGCCAGATGTCGTGCACTTTGACCTGACCGTTTTCGATCGATACTTCGGCGATGACCGCCGCCTCCGAGCCAAACGGCGAGGCCATGGCCACACCGCGTGCCCGTTTGCTGCCGTCCTCGGCGGTGAATGGCCCACGCTTCCAGCCACCGGACAACTCGCCGACCGCCTGTAGCAGGGTGGTCAGGCGCGGGTTGTCGCGCAACAGATGCAGGCGCACTTCATAAGGGTCCTTGCCGCCTTTGTCGGCCAGCTCGTCGAGGAAAGCTTCGTAGAAGAAGTCGTTCAGCGAGTTGCCCACCGAGCGCCAGTAGCCGAGCATGACCGGGCCTTTGACGTAGATTTGGGCAATGCGTTTGTTGGCGATGGCGTACGACTTGCCCGACAGCCCTTCAAGGGCGGTGGGGTCGATCTTGTCACCTTGCTTGCCGGCCAGTGCCTCGGTCGGGCCTTCGGTGGCACTCACGGCTTCTATCGCGACAGGCAGGCCATCGTCATCCAGTGCCCCACGGAACTTGACCACCGCCAGCGGCCGCAACACATCCCGCAGAAACTCTTCTTCGCGGCTCCAGATCAGCTTGACCGGGCGGCCCACCGCTTTGGCCAGGGCGATGGCCTGTGGGTAGGGGTTGGCCGAGTCGTACAGAAAATGCCGGCCAAAAAAGCCGCCCAGCAGGGGTGAGTGCAGGGTGATGCGCGCAGGGTCGAGGCTGGTGCGTTTGGCGATGTCGTCGCGGAACATGTCCGGCGCCTGGTTGGGCAACCACACCTCCAGCGAACCGTCGGGGTTGAAGCGGGCGAGCGCCGAGGGCGGCTCGAGCTGGGCGTGGTTGAGGTACTGGTTGTGGTAGGTCGCCTCGACCTTGGTCTTGGCCTTGGCCAGCACCCCGGCCACATCGCCTTGGTTTTCCTCGTCGCGGGCCGGGCCTTGCTCGGTGGCCAGGCGGTCACGATAGACGTCGCTGGAGAAGTCTGCCGGCATCGACCTTACCGGCGAATCGCTGCCGGGCTCCTGCCAGTCCACCTGGAGGGCCTCGACTGCGCGCTTGGCATGCCACCAGCGTTCGGCGACCACCGCCACCGCCCCGGGTAATTGATGCACTGAATGCACGCCTTTCATGGCCTTGACCTGTGCTTCGTTGCGCAGGCTGCCCACTGTCATGCCCAGGCGCGGTGCGTGCTGGACGGCGGCGTGGAGCATGCCGTCGAGCTTGATGTCGATGGTGTACACGGCTTTGCCGGTGGATTTGTCATAGGCATCAACCCGGCGCACCGGTTTGCCGATCCAGCGGAACTGGCTGGGGTCGCGCAGCTTCACGCTGGCCGGGTCTGGCACCGGCAGGTCGAGGGCGCGCTCGGCCAGTTCGCCGTAGGGCACCGAGCGGCCGGATGCCGCGTGGACGACCTTGCCGGGTTCGGTGGAGAGTTCGTCGACCGGCACCCCCAACTGCTCGGCACCTGCCTGCAGCAACATGGCCCGGGCCAGGGCGCCGAGGCGACGCATGGTTGGGTAGCTCATGCGTACCGACATGCTGCCGCCGGTGATGCGCATGCCGTTTTCCATCACCACGTAAGCCTCGCCAGGCGGCGCGCTGTCGACCAGGAACGTGGCCGGGTCGGCGTCCAGTTCTTCGCCGACGATCTGTGCCATGGCGGTGTAGGTGCCTTGACCGCCCTCCATGAACGGGCAGAGCAGGCGCACGGTGCTGTCCGGGCGAATTTCCAGGAAGGCCGGCACTTGTGTGCCGCGCTCCTGAGCCGCGGCGGTAGCGGCCTGGACCCGTGCCGAGCCCAGCGGCAACCCAAACCCGAGTACCAGCGCGCCTGCGGCGGCGCCCGCCGAGGCTAGCAGGAAGCGACGGCGTGACAGGTTAACCGGCTCACCCAGCGGCAGCGCCGACAGCTCGGCAGGGGTATCGATACGCGTGTTCATCACGCCTCCTCCCGCTGGGCCGCAAGGTCGTGGACGGCGGCATGGATGGCGTTGTAGGTGCCGCAGCGGCACAGGTTGACCATCGCGGCATCGATCTGCGCGTCGCTGGGCTGGGGCGTGTGCTTGAGCAGCGCCGTGGCGGCCATCACCTGGCCTGACTGGCAGTAGCCGCACTGGGCCACCTGGTGCTCGACCCAGGCCGCGACCACGCGCTTGCCAACGGCGTCGTCCTCGATCGCCTCGATGGTGGTCACTTCGCGCCCGACCACGCCTGCCACCGGGGTCACGCAGGCGCGCACCACGCTGCCGTCCACCAGCACCGAGCAAGCGCCGCATTGCGCCAGGCCGCAGCCATACTTGGTGCCGGTCAGCCCCAGGTCGTCACGGATCACCCACAGCAGGGGCGTGTCGGCGTCGGCCTCGACCTGATAGGTCTTCTGGTTGATGCGTAGTTCCATGGTTCACCTGCTCATCATCGGTTTGCTGTCGCGTTGTCGTGTTGAGTGGGGATACGTTGCCCCCAATCCAGAAACGCTAGCACAGCGCTACGACCGGCGAGCGGGCGCTGCCGACAGGTCAGGAGGATCAGGCAAGGAATCCGGTGGAATGCGCAAGGCAGGCGTTGGCGGCAGGCAAACAGGACTTCCAGGCGAAAAACCCGGATAATGCCGGCCAATTTCGTTTTGCACGCTTAACTCACGGTAATCCCGCATGGAAATCAAGGTCAATTTTCTCGACAATCTCCGTCTCGAAGCCAAGTTCGACGACTTCACGGTGATCGCCGACCAACCGATCCGTTACAAAGGCGACGGTTCGGCCCCGGGGCCGTTCGACTATTTCCTGGCGTCTTCGGCCCTGTGCGCGGCTTACTTCGTGAAGCTGTACTGCCAGACCCGCGACATCCCCACCGAAAACATTCGGCTGTCGCAGAACAACATCGTCGACCCGGAAAACCGCTACAACCAGATCTTCAAGATCCAGGTCGAGCTGCCTGAAGACATCTCCGAGAAGGACCGCCAGGGCATCCTGCGTTCCATCGACCGTTGCACGGTAAAGAAGGTCGTGCAGACCGGGCCGGAGTTCGTCATCGAGGTGGTGGACAACCTCGACGCCGATGCCCAGGGGCTGCTGATGCCGGTATCGGACACCAGCACCTACATCCCGGGCAAGGACCTGCCGCTGGAGCAGACCATCGCCAACATGTCGGCGATTCTCGCGGGCCTTGGGATGAAGATCGAGATCGCCTCGTGGCGCAATATCGTGCCCAACGTGTGGTCGCTGCATGTGCGCGATGCACAGTCGCCGATGTGCTTCACCAATGGCAAGGGTTCGACCAAGGAGGCCGCGCTGGCCTCGGCGCTGGGTGAGTTCATCGAGCGCCTGAACTGCAACTTCTTCTACAACGACCAGTTCTGGGGCGAGGACATCGCTAACGCGCCGTTCGCGCATTACCCGAACGAGCAGTGGTTCAAGCCGGGCCCCAAGGACGCGCTGCCCAGCGAGATCCTCGACGCGAACTGCCTGGAAATCTACAACCCCGACGGTGAGCTGCGCGGCTCGCACCTGTACGACACCAACTCGGGCAACACTGCGCGGGGCATCTGCTCGCTGCCATTCGTGCGCCAGTCGGACCAGGAGGTTGTGTACTTCCCGTCCAACCTGATCGAGAACCTGTTCCTCAGCAATGGCATGAGCGCTGGCAACACCCTCGCTGAGGCGCAAGTGCAGTGCCTGTCGGAAATCTTCGAGCGTGCGGTGAAGCGCGAGATCCTCGAAGGCGAACTGTGCCTGCCGGATGTACCGCAGGAAGTGCTGGCCAAGTACCCGGGCATCGTTGCCGGTATCCAGGGGCTGGAAGAGCAGGGCTTCCCGGTGCTGGTCAAGGACGCATCGCTGGGCGGTGAGTTCCCGGTCATGTGCGTGACCTTGATGAACCCGCGCACCGGTGGCGTGTTCGCCTCGTTCGGCGCGCACCCGAGCCTGGAAGTGGCGTTGGAGCGCAGCCTCACCGAGTTGTTGCAGGGCCGCAGCTTCGAAGGCCTGAACGACCTACCGCAGCCCACCTTCGAAAGCCACGCGCTGACCGAGCCGAACAACTTCGTCGAGCACTTCATCGACTCCAGCGGCGTGGTGTCGTGGCGCTTCTTCAGCGCCAAGGCCGATTTCGAGTTCGTCGAGTGGGACTTCTCTGGCCATGGCGAAGATTCCAACGTACAGGAAGCTGCGACCCTGTTCGGCATCCTCGAAGACCTGGGCAAAGAAGTGTACATGGCGGTGTACGACAACCTCGGTGCCACCGCGTGCCGCATCCTGGTACCGGGTTACTCGGAGATCTACCCGGTCGAGGACCTGATCTGGGACAACACCAACCGGGCCTTGTCGTTCCGCGCTGACATCCTCAACCTGCACAGCCTGGACAACCGCTCGCTGAAGTTGCTGCTCAAGCGCCTGGACAACTGCGATGTGGACGATTACACCACCATCACCACGTTGATCGGCGTCGAGTTCGACGACAACACGGTGTGGGGCCAGTTGACCATTCTTGAGTTGAAGCTACTGATCTGCCTGGCCGTGCAGCGCTTCGAAGATGCCAAGGAGCTGGTCGAGGCGTTCCTTCAGTTCAACGACAACACCGTCGAGCGTGGCCTGTTCTACCAGGCGTTGAACGTGGTGCTGGAAGTGGTGCTGGATGATGAGCTTGAGATGGAAGACTACGAGACCAACTTCCGCCGCATGTTCGGCAACCCGCGGATGGACGCGGTGCTGGGCTCGGTGGACGGCAGCGTGCGCTTCCATGGCCTGACGCCGACCAGCATGAAGCTGGAAGGGCTGGATCGTCATTTGCGTTTGATCGAGAGCTACAAGAAGCTGCATGCAGCTCGGGCCAAGTTTGCCTGATAGACCGAGCGCCGCTTGTGCTGCGAAGCGTCGCGCAAGCGGCGCTCGATCCCACAAGCGCCAACCCCCCCAAACGGTACACCTCGCAACCATCCCCATATAGCGGTTAATGCTTTCCGCTATCTCAAATCCGTCTTGCCTCTCACCCCTCACCGCTTGCCGCTTCCTCCATCAGGCGCATAATTTTTTGCTGCCCCCACGGGCTCGACCCCTCAACCTATCCATGGCGCGATGACCGCCAGAAGGACCTCGGCCGCGCACAACACGAAGGCGCAGACCATGAGCACCCCTTTGGATACCAATGCCTTGAAATCCCGCCAGCAAGCCGCATGGGCCAGCGGTGACTACGCCGTGATCGGCACCACCCTGCAGCTGGTGGGTGAACGCCTGGCCGAAGCCTGTGATTTGCGCTGGGACGAGCAGGTGCTGGACGTGGCGGCCGGCAACGGCAATGCCACCCTGGCCGCCGCGCGGCGCGGTTGCCGCGTCACCTCCACCGACTACGTGGCCGAGTTGCTCAAGCGCGGTGAGGCACGCGCTCAGGCCGAGCACCTGAACGTGGTGTTTCAAGTGGCCGATGCCGAAGCGTTGCCGTTCGCCGAGGGTGCATTCGATGCCGTTCTGTCGACCTTCGGTGTGATGTTCACCCCCGATCAGGCCCAGGCCGCGCGGGAATTGAGCCGCGTCTGTCGGTCCGGCGGCCGGATTGGCCTGGCGAACTGGACGCCCCAGGGTTTCGTTGGCCAGATGTTCAAGACGCTCGGGCGCCACGTTCCGCCGCCAGCCGGGGCATTGCCCCCTTCACGCTGGGGTGACGAGGAGCAGTTGCGGGTACTGTTCGACAGGGCGCTGGGCCAGATGCAGGTCACCCGTCAACACTTCAACTTCCGCTATCGCTCTGCAGCGCACTTCATCGATGTGTTCCGCACTTGGTATGGGCCGGTGCACAAGGCGTTTGCGGCATTGGCGCCTGAAGCCGCCAATGCGCTGGAAAGCGACCTGACTGCGCTGTTGAATGAAAACAACGTGGGGGGCGGGGCCTCGCTGGTGGTCCCCAGCGAGTATCTGGAGGTGGTGATCACGCGGCGTTGAGCGTCAGCGACTGCTGCCTAGTTCTTGCACTTGGCCATCACCACCTGGCAGGTCTTCGGCGTCCCCCCAGACCTGCCTGCATAGCGCACACAGTTGTTCAGCGACTTCTGCCGGGCAATGCTCAGGGTATTGCCCCAGGCCAGGCCACCTTCGCCCGTAGTCGGTACGGCCTTGGCGAAGCAGTTGGAGCCAACGGTGGAGGCCGCATAGCGGGCTTGGTTTTTCTTGCTGGAGCAGCCTGCGCTCAGCCCCAGGCCGAGGATGAGCAGCGTGTTCAGTGCCCAGAACGCCCACGTGCGCTCCCGGTAGTCGCTCATGCTGTTCTCCTTGTTCGAATGATGCCGAAGCGCTGAAGGTGGAAAAGCACAGCGCGGGTGCTTGCAGGATACCATTCAAGCGAAACGGTGAACTATCGCGTCGTAGAGACGCTCCTTTCTTTAGCGCACCCCGCGCACGCCTGATGATGTCTTTGCCATCAGGCCCGGGTCACTGAACGATAAGGAGGCGCCGTGACCGCATCTGAGCAAACCCTCTACCGCTGCACGCCAGGCCCATTGCACGCCATGCTGTTGGCCGGGAGTGTTCCGCTGTTCCTTGGCGCGCTGTTGAGCGACATCGCCTACTTCAATAGCTACCAGATCCAATGGAGCAACTTCGCTGCCTGGCTGATCGCCGGTGGCTTGGTGTTTTGTGGGCTGGCGCTGCTGTTCGCGTTGGTCAACCTGATCCGCGCCGAGCGCAAAGGCGGGCGGGCGACCCTGTATTTCGTGCTGTTGCTGGCGACCTGGGTGTTAGGGTTGGTCAATGCCTTCGAGCATGCCAAGGACGCCTGGGCAGTGATGCCGTCGGGGTTGGTGCTGTCGGTCATTGTGACCGCGCTCGCAACCGCAGCGGCGTGGACTGGCCTTAGCAACCTGCGTTCGGGAGGTGTGGCATGAAGCCTTTGCATACCTTGAGCCTGCTGAGCATGGCGTTACTGATAAGTGCCTGTGGTGGGGAAGGCACGCCTACTCAAGCCCATGGCCCGGACCCCAAGCTGCCTGAGCCACAGCGTGGTTTGCTGCCGAGCATGAAGATCGCTGAGCCAGTTGCCTGGGGTGAGCAGAAGCCGACTGTGCCTGAGGGCTTCAGCGTCACGGCAATCGCCACCGGCCTGAACATCCCGCGCCAGAGCCTGGTGCTGCCTAATGGCGATATTCTCGTGGCCGAGGGCCGCGGCGGCAGCGCCGCAAAACTCAAACCCAAGGATGTGATCGCCAGCCAGATCAAGGCCAAGGGCAATACCCAGGTCAAAGGCGGCAATCGCCTGACCTTGCTGCGCGATGCCGATGGCGATGGCACCTACGAGGTGAAGACGGTGTTTGCTGAAAACCTCAACGCCCCTTATGGCCTGGCGTTTGCCAACGGCAAGCTGTACGTGGCCAACCAGGATGCATTGGTGCGTTTCGACTACCAAGAGGGCCAGACCAAGGCCAGCGGCGCGCCGGTCAAGGTCACCGACCTGCCTGCCGAAATCAACCACCACTGGACTAAATCGTTGGCCGTCAGCGCTGATGGGCGCTTCCTTTATGTGGGTATCGGCTCGAACAGCAACATCACCGAGCGCGGCCTGGAAGTGGAGATTGATCGGGCCATGGTCTGGCAGGTCGATGCTCAGACCGGTGCTCACCGGCCCTATGCGACCGGCTTGCGCAACCCGACGGCCTTGGCTGTTCAGCCGCAGAGCGGGCAGGTGTGGGCGGTGGTCAACGAGCGTGATGAGCTCGGCCCTGATCTGGTTCCGGACTACCTGACGTCGGTGCGTGAAGGCGGGTTTTATGGGTGGCCCTACAGTTATTGGGGCCAGAACGTCGATGACCGGGTCAGGCCACAGAACCCGGACAAGGTGGCGGCGGCAATCAAGCCGGACTACAGCCTTGGCTCGCATGTGGCTGCATTGGGGGTCGACTTCTCGGTACCGGCCATGGGCGAGCGCTTCGCCGATGGGGTGTTCGTGGGTGAGCACGGTAGCTGGAACCGGCCAAACCCCGTGGGTTACAAGGTGATCTTCGTGCCGTTCAGTAATGGCAAGCCGGCGGGCGAACCGATCGACTTCGCCACGGGCTTCCGGGGCGAGGACGGCAAGACGCGTGGGCGGCCGGTGGGGGTCACGGTCGACCCGCGCGGTGCCTTGATCATTGCCGACGACCTGGCCAATACGGTCTGGCGGGTGACGCGCAGCCAGTAATGACTATGCTTGTTGGCGCGTGAACCTTTCACGCGCCAACCCGGAAACGAATACAGGGAAGCAGGCCTATGAAACCCATTAGCTCACTCGCTCGCGCTGTTGCACTCGCCTCGCTGGTCTTCGCCGGCAGCTTCACGGCACAGGCCGCTGATGTGCCGATTGGTAGCGAAGCGCTGGAAAGCCATGCCACCACCAAGGTGCAGGCTATCGACCTGGCCAGCCGCCAGGTCACGGTGGAGGGCGCCAACGGCAAGCCTGTGACCTTCCAATTGACCGAGAAGGCCAAGGCGCTGCCCAACCTCAAGGTCGGCGACACGGTCGACATCTACGTGACCCGCGCTGTGGCTTATGTACTCAATACCGACGTGGGCGGCGCGCCTAAAGTGAGTGATGAGTCCGGCAGCATTCGCGCCACCGAGGCCAACCCCAACCCCGGCGGTGAGGCGTTCCGCCAGGTCAAGGTCACGTCGCAGATCAAGAAAATCGACCTCAAGAAGCATGAGGTGAGCCTGCTGCCGCCGGAAGGCAAGCTGCAGGTGGTGAAGGTCGAGAATCCTGACTTGCAGGCGCGCATGAAGAACCTCAAGGTCGGCCAGACGGTCGATGCCATCTACACCGAAGTGCTGCGCGTAGAGACCTCACGCTAAGTTCGGCGTGTGAGGTGCCCGGCTATTCACGCGGCGAATAGTCGGGGTGCATAGGTTTGATTTCCATGACCGGTGCACATCCATCGATCATGGCCTCCATCACACAACAAGGTGAGGGCGGTCATGTTGAGCAAGTCGATGGTTCTGTTGGGTATCCCCGTGGCGATGGCGTTGCTGGCGGGTGCCGTGCTGCCGTTTCAGGCGGCTGGCAATGCTGCTGTTGGTCGGGCCTTGGGCCACTGGTTATGGGGGGCGTTCACCTCGCTGACGGTCAGTTCAGTGGTGGTAATTGCGGCGCTGCTGATACTGCGGGTGCCAACGCCAGACCTGGGCAAGGCGCTCCAGGGGCCCTGGTGGCTGTGGATTGGCGGCGTGCTGGGCGCGCTCTACGTGGCCGGCGCGGCAGCACTGACGCCGAAACTGGGGGCCGCGGGCTTTCTGGTGCTGGTGGTGGCAGGGCAGATCTTGACGGCGGTCATCGCTGACCATTTCGGGGTAATGGGGCTGGGGGGCAAACCGGTTAGCCTGGCCCGGTTGGCAGGCGTGATCCTGATCCTGTGTGGGGTCTTCCTGGTCCAGGGGGCCTGGGGGAGCAGCGCTGCGGCCAAGCCTGTGGTGCTCGAGCAGTCACAGCGCTGATCAAGTGCCTGGCTGGCTGCAGGCCCACACCGCTTCGCGCAGCCAGCGATGCCCGGCGTCGCTGTCTTTGCGGCTGTGCCAGGCCTGCTGATAGGCAAAAGAAGGGATGGCCAGTGGCGGCTCAAACGGGCGCAACGCCTGGTGCTGGCGCAATGAACCTACCGCGCGGCTGGCCACCGTGAGAATCAGGTCGGTGCCCGCAAGCACCTCGACCGCCGCGCTCCAGTGCGGCAGTGCCAGGGCGATGCGCCGCTGCAGGCCGTGGGCGGCCAATGCGCGTTCTATTTCATCATGAGCATCGGGGTGCATGGCCATCAACACATGGGGGCGAGCTAGCCAGTCGGCCAACGCTAGGCCCCCACTGGCAGGCAGCACCTGGCGGTCGGCAACACTGATGAAGTGTTCCTCGAACAGGGGCTGGGCGGTGATGCTCTGCGGCAGCTCGGGGAATAGGCCCAAGGCGAGGTCGAGCTCCCCGTCGAGCAGCTGGGCCAGCATGGTTTCACGGCTGGCCTGGCTGATTGCCAGGTCCACACCGGGTGCTACCTGGCGCACGTGGCGCACCAGGGGCGGAAGGATGATGCGCGAAGCATAGTCGGACAACGACAAACGGAACCGACGCTGCGCCTTGGCAGGGTCGAACAGTGGAGCGGCCAGCAGCGCGTTGAGGTTGCCCAAGGCATCTTGCAGCGGCTTGGCCAGTGCCTGCGCACGTGCGGTCAGGGCCATGCGGCCGTTCTGGCGTATCAGCAAGGGGTCATCGAAGTGCCTGCGCAATTGTGCCAGCGCGTGGCTCACCGCCGGCTGGCTGCGGTGCAGGTGCAGGGCGGCGCGGGTCACGTGCTTCTCTGTCAGCAGTGCATGCAAGGCCAGCAGCAGGTTGAGGTCGATCTTGCGCAGTTCATCCATGGGGCGAATAGTCGAGGCTGGTTGGGCGGGCTTTGATCAGCCTAACAGATGTCCTGGTTTGGGTGCGCGGCGGTGCGAATGGCGGTCAGCTATTGCTGCACAGGTTGCAGAAATCATCTGCACTGCTTCGTATTGTTCAACTTGCTATGCCTAATTAGCCTATATCGAAACCGTCATCCTCACAGGAATCGATCATGGCCAGCCGTATAACACTCAACGCCACCGGCACTGCCGATGTCATGCAGGTGCAGCACGTCCAACCGCAAGTGCCAGGGCCTGGCGAGGTTTGGCTGGAGCAGACCGCCATGGGCGTCAACCCGCTGGACGTACTGCAGCGCAAGGGCGGGGCGCCCCTGGCATTGCCGACTGGCCTGGGGCTGGAGGGCGCCGGGCGGGTGAGCGCGGTGGGTGAAGGGGTGGGCAATGTGCGCGTGGGCGACCGAGTGGCGTATGCGATGGGGCCGGTAGGCGCTTATGCCAGCGGGCGGCTGTTCCCTGCCGAGCGCTTGGTCAAGCTGCCGGACTCACTGGATGACGAAGCCGCCGCAGCCGTCTTGTTCAAGGGCATCACCGCGCAGTACTTGCTCAAGAGCACCTACGCTGTGGGGCCGGGTACCCAGGTGCTGCTGTATGGCGCGGGCGGGGCATTGGGGCAGCTCATGGCGTCTTGGGCCAGGCACCTGGGGGCGACCGTGATTGGCGTCGTGTCGCGACCACAGAGCGTCGAGCGTGCGCGGGCGGCGGGCTGCCATCACGTGCTGGTGTTCGAGGCGGCCACGTTGGCCAGGCAGGTGCGCGAGTTGACTCAGGGCGAGGGCGTGGACGTCGTGTATGACAGTGTCGGCAAGGTGTCGCTGGAGGCCTCGCTGGACAGCCTGCGCCCGCGCGGGTTGCTGGTGTCGTTTGGCGGCACCTCCGGCGCGCCGGCGGCCATTGAAGTGGCCACGCTCAATGCCAAAGGCTCCCTCTACCTGACGCGCCCTTCACTGGCAGCCCATACGCGTACCGTCGAGGAGTACCAGCAGCGCGCCGCCGATGTGCTGGCGGCGGTCGACGCAGGTATCATCCAGCCTCGGGTCTGGCGTCGCTACCCGCTGGCCGAAGCGGCCAGGGCCCACGCGGACCTGGAGCAAGGGCTGTCGGAAGGGGCGCTGATTCTCACTGCCTGACTTTCCTATCTTCTGCCGAGCCTTGCCATGGATGCCTTCGACAGCCGCCGCGCCGATGAACTTGCCACCTTGCTGGCCTTGCACGAGCAGGGGTCGTTCGCGGCTGCTGGACAGCAACTGGCGCGCCACCCCACGGTGCTGTCCAAGCGCCTGAGCGCACTCGAAGCACGCCTTGGCATCCGCCTGGTTGAGCGCAGCACGCGGCAACTGCGCTTCACCGACGAAGGTGAGCGGTTGGTGGCGCGGGTGCGCGAGGCCAGCCGGCTGATCGCCGAAGCCGAACAGGAAGCCACGCAAGGGGCGGTAACGGTGCGGGGGCGTTTGCGCCTCGCCTTGCCGGCGGCCATGGGGCGGCGCTGGTTGAGCGGGATGTTGGCGGATTTTGTGCTGGCCTATCCGCAGGTCACAGTAGAGGCCGAATACGCCGATCGCTTCGTTGACCTGATCGGCGAGGGCTTTGACGCTGCCATCCGTATCGGCGAGTTGGCCGATAACCGCCTGGTGGCGCAAAAGCTGTGCGATCACCGCCGCATCCTCTGCGCCTCGCCGGGCTACCTCGCCCGCCACGGCACGCCGCAGCAGCCTGAGCAGCTAGCCGGGCATAACTGCCTCGGCTTCAGCGGCTTGCGTTCGTTTCCCGAATGGCGCCTCACCCGTCAAGCGCAGCAAGTCAGTGTAAAGGTCAGCGGTTCGTTGCGCAGTAATGACAATGAAGCCCTGCTCGAAGCTGCTCGGCGGGGCGTGGGCATATTGGCTGGCGGCGACTGGCTGATGGGCGAGGACTTGGCCAGTGGGCGCTTGGTGAGGGTGCTGCCGCACTGGCAGCTCGACGTGGCGGCAGGGATCTACCTTGTGCGGCCTACGGCACGGCTGAACACCGCTGCACTCGGGGTTTTCAAAGCGTGGGTGACTGAGCAGTTCAGTGCGGGAGCGCCCTGGCGGCACCAGGGCGATCATCTTTAGATTTAGCCTTAATCTTATTGTTTAAGTAATTGAAAATAAACGATAAAACTAATTTTTCTTTCTTTACCTGTTGTTAAGGTTTTGCTGAAAATAATAAGGCTAACCTACTGAAAAATATTAATTTATCGCCTTGCTACGGCATGCTGCACGCATTGCTCGTAATAGGTCTGCTTGATCGCGGCAGGTTTCAATCGCGAACGGCTGTTGTAAGTCTGCTCCGTAATGCCGAACGCGGTCATGCGCATCCACGGCTTGGCGAACTTGCGTGCCTGTAACTTCTTGCGCGTGGCATACAGGGTTACCCCTGATAGCATGGCCTGCTGGGCTTCTGCGGCGATCTGCGCGCCCCAGCCACAGGTCTGGCGATCGTTCTGGCTCAGCGTCCTGGCCTGCACGCCGAAGGCGGCCGTGGCCAGCAGGCAGCCGGCCATCGTTGCTAGAAGTACTCGCATGTTGCTGTCCTAAGCATCTGAAGGAGAAGGGAGTTTGCCTTCCCTTCAAACACCTGGGGGCCAGCAATTTGCCGTCAGGCAGTGGCCATTCGCAACCGCCCTGAGGCGGGGGCACGCAGGCTGGCACAGGCAAGGCCTGCCACCCAGATGACCGATACGCCGTAGTTCAAGCGTTGGTACAGGCCGAACAGATGGCCGCTTTCAACAGCCTGCCCCATCAGCGCGACGGTCACGATCGCCAGCACTACGGCTGCCAGGGAGAACAGGCTCAAGGCCCGTGAGCCGGCCACCCGGTTGCCTAGCCAGGCCCACAGCGCACTGGCCAGGGTCAACGAAAGGAACATCAGCAAGCCCGAGAGGTTGTGCAACTGCTGCGACAGCGAAGGCTGTGCCGGTGCACACCCTTGGTCGCAGGGGAACCAGCCGGTGCCCAGGCTGCCCAGGCCATGCAGCAGCACCAGGGCCGCGCTGACCCGCGCCAGGGTCGACCCCTGCCAGCGACGGGCCAGGCCCCAGGCAAAGAGTGCGAACAACACGGCCAGTGGGAAGTTGTTGACCAACGAAGACCAGTGCTGGGTGGCTGCACCCACGGCGCCGAGTTGGCTCATGGCCTGTTGCAGGTGGTCATAGCCCGGGTAGGCCTGGGCGGTCAGCCAGACGCCGGCCAATAGCCACAGGGGGATCAGCAGGCCAGTGGAGAGCAGAATTCGGTGGAGGGGTTTCATGCTGTCGTTTCCTTCCATGGATAAGTAAGCGCGAAGCCGCACGGTACAGCCTTTCGCTGGATGTGGGCCAGCGTGTGGCGCTGATTTTTCGCATTCCGCGTGTCGCAGACGCAGTGTGAAATACCGCATTGGGTGTATGTGATCGTACAACTGCTTGCGCTATCATGGGCGCTGTCTTTCAAGGTGAAATACAGGGCATGACAGAGCAGCAGGTACAGGCAAGGACCCGGCGCAAGCCGCGCAGTCTGGCCCAGGAACTGGTCACGGTGCTGACCGAGCGAATTCGCAGCGGCCAGCTCAAGCGCGGCGACAAGCTGCCGACCGAATCGCAGATCATGGCGGAAGAGGGCGTTAGCCGCACGGTGGTGCGCGAGGCCATCTCGCGGCTGCAGGCCGCAGGCCAGGTGGAGACCCGCCATGGCATCGGCACCTTTGTGCTGGACGCACCGGCCACGGGCGGTTTCCGCATCGACCCGGCGACCGTGGTGACCCTGCGCGAAGTGCTGGCAGTGCTGGAGTTGCGCATTGCCCTGGAGATCGAGTCGGCAGGGTTGGCGGCGCAGCGGCGCAGCGATGAACAGCTGATTGGCATGCGCGCAGCGCTGGACGAGCTCAACGAAGGCGCGGCCCATGCGACTGATGCCGTGTCCGCGGACTTCCAGTTCCACTTGCGCATCGCCCAGGCCAGCGGCAACCACTACTTTGCCGACATCATCAACCACCTGGGTACCAGCATCATTCCACGTACCCGGCTCAATTCGGCACGCCTGGCCCATGATGACCAGGCGCACTACATGAGCCGGTTGATGCATGAGCACGAAGCGATCTACGAAGCGATTGCCCGGCAAGACAGCGAAGGGGCGAAGATGGCCATGCGCATGCACTTGAGCAACAGCCGCGAGCGGTTGCGTCAGGCGCATGAAGAGGCGGAGGCGCAGGGGGTCTGAGCCCTCTGTCGCCCAGGCCGGCCTCTTCGCGGGTAAACCCGCTCCCACAGGATCACTGCAGGCCTGAAATCTGTGCCACCCCTGTGGGAGCGGGTTCACCCGCGAAGGGGCCGGTACAGACAAAAGAAAAAGCCCCGACATGTGCGGGGCTTTTTCCATTCTAAAGACGATCAGATCGCCTCTTCGCTCCACTGCCCATTCACCAGGCGACGCAGCCCCAGCGGGTTGCCATCGCGCAGCGCCTCAGGCAGCAGCGCCTGCGGGTAGTTCTGGTAGCACACCGGGCGCAGGAAGCGGTCGATGGCCAAGGTGCCGACCGACGTGCCGCGTGCATCCGAGGTTGCCGGGTATGGCCCGCCATGCACCATGGCGTCGCACACTTCGACACCCGTCGGGTAGCCATTGACCAGGATTCGGCCGACCTTTTCTTCCAGCAGCGGCACCAGCCAGGCGAACGCTTCGAAATCCTCCGGCTCGCCGATCAGGGTCGCGGTCAGTTGGCCGCGCAGGCCGAGCAGTGCGGCGCGCAGTTGTTCGTTGTCCTGGGCTTCGACGGCCACAGTGGTCGGGCCAAACACTTCTTCTTGCAGCAATGGGTCGGCGTCGACCAACAGGCGGGCGTCAGCCTTGAACAGCTGGGCGCGGGCCTGGTTGCCTTGCTGTGCCTGGCCGGCCAGGTGCTCGATGCCAGCGTGGGCGTGCAGGTGCTCCAGGCCGCCAACGTAGTTGCGCAGGCCGCCGGCGTTGAGCAGGGTTTGGCCAGCCTGTTGGTCGAGGTGCTGGCCGAGGTCGGCCAGCAACTGGCTGAATTGCGGCGATTGCAGGCCGATCACCAGGCCAGGGTTGGTGCAGAACTGGCCGGCACCCAGGCACACCGAGCCTGCCAGTTCGCGGGCGATGGCTTCGCCGCGTTTGGCCAGGGCACCGGGCAAGATGATCACCGGGTTGATGCTCGACATCTCGGCAAACACCGGGATCGGCTGTGGGCGTTCGGCGGCCATGCGGCACAGCGCATCGCCGCCCTTGAGCGAGCCGGTAAAGCCGACAGCCTGGATCGCCGGGTGCTTGACCAGCCATTCGCCGACCCCGCCGCCGAAGACCATGTTGAACACGCCCTTGGGCATGCCGGTGCGCTCAGCGGCGCGCTGGATGGCACAACCGACCAGGTCGGCCGTGGCCATGTGGCCGCTGTGCGCCTTGAACACTACCGGGCAGCCCGCGGCGAGGGCAGCGGCGGTATCGCCACCGGCAGTCGAGAAGGCCAGCGGGAAGTTGCTGGCACCGAACACGGCAACCGGGCCTACGCCAATGCGCATCTGGCGCAGGTCGACACGAGGCAGCGGCTGGCGATCCGGCAGGGCCAGGTCGATGCGTGCCCCCAGGTAATCACCGCGGCGCAGGACTTGCGCGAACAGGCGCATCTGGCCACTGGTGCGCCCGCGCTCGCCCTGGATACGCCCTGCAGGCAGGGCGGTTTCGCGGCAGACGATGGCGACGAAGGCGTCGTCCAGCTCATCCAGTTCGGCGGCGATGGCATCGAGGAATTCGGCGCGGCGCGCCGGGGCCAGTTGACGGAATTCGGCGAAGGCGGCAGCGGCGGCTTGGGCGGCTTGGTCCACTTCAGCCTCGGTGGCCTGGGCAAAGCTGTAGGGCAGGGCCTCGCCAGTGGTGGCGTCCAGGCTCTGCAGGCGTTGCGCGCCAGCGGCGCTGCGCTGGCCGGCGATGAAGTTGTGGCCGAGGATCTCAGGCATGGGGTGCTCCTTTGATGAAATAAAAGGCTGAAGGACGGCACGGTACTTGTGGGAGCGGGCTTGCCCGCGAACACCGGCAAAGCCGGTGCCCTGCATTGCGTTGGCTGCTTCGCGGGCGAGCCCGCTCCCACAGGGGCCATGCCAAACCGCTACATCAGGTAATCGGCGCCGGGTTGAACAGGGTGATGTCGTTGTGCAGCCGGTGTTGTTCGGCCCAGGTCTGCTTGCGGCCGCTGGCCACGTCCAGGTAGTAGTGGAACAGCTCCCAACCCAGTTCCTCGATGCTCGAGCGGCCTGTGGCGATGCGCCCGGCGTCGATGTCGATCAGGTCAGGCCAGCGCTCGGCCAGCTCGGTGCGGGTGCACACCTTGACCACGGGTGCCATGGCCAGGCCGTACGGCGTGCCGCGGCCGGTGGTGAAGACATGCAGGTTCATGCCAGCTGCGAGCTGCAAGGTGCCGCAGACAAAGTCGCTGGCCGGGGTCGCGCAGAAGATCAGGCCTTTGCGGGCGACTCGCTCGCCAGGGCCGAGCACGCCCTGAATAGCGCCGCTGCCGGACTTCACGATCGAGCCCAAGGACTTTTCGACGATATTCGACAGGCCGCCTTTCTTGTTGCCCGGCGTGGTGTTGGCGCTGCGGTCGGCCGCACCTTGCTGCAGGTAGCGGTCGTACCAGTCCATCTCGCGCACCAGCGCATCGGCCACGTCCTGGTTCTCGGCGCGGGAGGTCAGCATGTAGATGGCGTCACGCACTTCGGTCACTTCCGAGAACAGCACGGTCGCGCCGGCACGTACCAGCAGGTCCGAGGCATAACCCAGCGCGGGGTTGGCAGTGATGCCAGAGAAGGCATCGCTGCCGCCGCACTGCATGCCCAGGATCAGCTCGCTGGCGGGCACCGTTTCGCGACGGCGCTGGTCGAGCTTCTTCAGGCGGGTTTCAGCCAGCGCCATGATCTGTTCGATCATTTCGCCGAAGCCCAGGCTGGCGTCCTGCAGGCGATACAGCCACGGGTCGCTGAGGTCTACCGAGGGGTCGTTGTCGTGCATGACCTGGCCGGCCTGCAGCTTTTCACAGCCCAGGCTGATGACCAGCGCTTCGCCGCCAAGGTTAGGGTTGCGCGCCAGGTTGCGCACGGTGCGGATCGGGATGTAGGCATCGCGGGCGTTGATCGCCACGCCGCAGCCGTAGCTGTGGGTGATGGCGACCACGTCATCGACGTTGGGGTACAGCGGCAGCAACTCTTGGCGAATACGCTTGACCGCATGCTCCAGCACGCCGGTCACGCATTGCACGGTGGTGGTGATGCCGAGAATGTTGCGGGTGCCGACGGTGCCGTCGGCATTGCGGTAGCCCTCGAAGGTAAACCCCTCGAGCGGCGGCAAGGCGTCGGGGACGGCGTCGCAGCGCGGCAGGCTGTCCAGCGCTGGGGCTTCTGGCATGGCCAGCTGGCTTTCCTGAACCCAGCTGCCTTGGGGCAAGTCTTCAAGGGCGTAACCGATGATCTGCCCATAACGGCGCACCGGCTCGCCTTTGGCGATCAGTACGGTGGCGACCTTGTGGCTCTGCGGCACGCCTTCGACCAGGGTCAGGCCGTCGGGAAAGCGTGCGCCTTCGCCCAGGCCGCCGTCGTTGACCACTACCACGACATTGTCGTCATCGTGCAGGCGGACGTAGCGGGGCGAGTCGGAATGTTCGATCAACTGCATGTTCGGGCCCTTCTTGTGATTGCTCAGGCTTTATACATCCGCCCGCGGCCGGCAGGTGCCGGGCGCGGGCGTGTTCACTCAGTGTCGGGCGTTTGCCAAGTCACCATTGGCGGTGACGTCGGCTTCAGCCTTTGGGGGTTCATGCAGCTCGATGCGCTTGATCGGGCCGACGATCACCAGGTAGCTGAACACCGCGACCAGGGCGTTGGCGCCTACATACACCAGGGCCCACTTGAACGAACCGGTGGCGCTGATGATGTAGCCGATGACGATGGGCGTGGTGATCGAGGCGATGTTGCCGAAGGTGTTGAACAGGCCGCCGGAAAGGCCGGCGATCTGCTTGGGCGAGGTGTCGGCGACCACAGCCCAGCCCAGTGCACCAATGCCTTTGCCGAAGAAGGCCAAGGTCATGAAACCGACCACCATCCATTCAGCGTCGACATAGTTGCAGAAGACCATGGTGGTCGACAGCAACAGACCGCAGACGATCGGCAGCTTGCGCGAGAAGGTCAGCGAATTGCCGCGGCGCAGCAGCCAGTCCGACAGCACCCCGCCCAGCACGCCTCCGATGAAGCCGCAAATGGCCGGCAGCGAGGCAATGATGCCCGCCTTGAGGATGGTCATCCCACGCTCTTGCACCAGGTACACCGGGAACCACGTCAGGAAGAAGTAGGTGATGGCGTTGATGCAATACTGGCCCAGGTACACGCCCAGCAGCATGCGGCTGGTCAGCAACTGCTTGATGTAACCCCATTTTGGGCCGTCGTTGCCGCGTTTCTGGTCCATGTCCACCAGGCCGCCGTTCTGCTCGATGTGCTCGAGCTCGCTTTGGCTGATGCGCGGGTGTTGCTTGGGATTGTAGATGGTCTTCATCCACACGAACGAGAACAGGATGCCGAGGCCGCCCATGACCACGAACACGTGTTCCCAACCGAAGCTGAAGACGATCCAGCCCATGATTGGGGCAAACAGTGCGGTGGCGAAGTACTGGGCCGAGTTGAAGATGGCCGAGGCCGTGCCGCGTTCTGCGGTGGGGAACCAGGCCGCGACGATGCGGGCGTTGCCCGGGAACGACGGGGCTTCGGCAAAACCGACCAGAAAACGCAGGGTGAACAGCGTTACGATTGCCCATGCCACCGGCAGGCCACCGACAAACCCTTGCAACAGGGTGAACAGCGACCAAGTGAAGATGCTGAAGGCGTAGACGTTCTTGGAGCCGAAACGGTCGAGCAGCCAGCCACCAGGGATCTGGCCAGCCACGTAAGCCCATCCAAAGGCAGAGAAGATATAACCGAGGGTGACGGCATCAATGCCGAGGTCTTTCTGCAGGCTGGAGCCTGCGATTGCAATGGTAGCGCGGTCGGCATAGTTGATCGTGGTCACCAGAAACAGCATGAACAGGATCAGGTAGCGCACATGCGTCTTCTTAGTCGCTTGCATGCTGGTAGTACTCCCACTAGTTATTTTTGTGCGGGCTCACGAGGTGTAACCGGAGTGGGGGCTTCCCACTCCGGGTGCGGCTGAGACAGGCCGCGGGGGTTCGCTTATTGCGGACCCATCTTGTCCATCAGGGCTGCGAGCATTTCGTATTCTTCAGCGGTCAGGTCGGTCAGCGGCGTGCGCACCGGGCCTGCGTCGTAACCGGCGATCTTGGCGCCCGCCTTGACGATGCTGACTGCGTAGCCGGCCTTGCGGTTACGGATGTCCAGGTATGGCAGGAAGAAGTCGTCGATCAGCTTGCCAACGGTGGCGTGGTCTTCGCGGGCGATGGCGTGGTAGAAGTCCATCGCGGTCTTTGGCACGAAGTTGAACACGGCCGACGAGTACACCGGTACACCCAAGGCCTTGTAGGCAGCAGCATACACTTCGGCGGTCGGCAGGCCACCCAGGTAGCTGAAACGATCGCCCAGGCGGCGGCGGATCGACACCATCAGCTCGATATCACCCAGGCCATCTTTGTAGCCGATCAGGTTCGGGCAACGCTCGGCGAGTTTTTCCAGCAGGTCGGCGTTCAAGCGGCAGACGTTACGGTTGTAGACCACTACACCGATCTTCACCGATTTGCACACGGCTTCGACGTGGGCGGCGACGCCGTCCTGGCTGGCTTCAGTCAGGTAGTGCGGCAGCAGCAGCAGGCCCTTGGCACCCAGGCGCTCGGCTTCTTGCGCGTATTCGATGGCCTGGCGGGTCGAGCCACCAACGCCGGCGAGGATCGGTACCGAAGTGGCGCAGGTGTCGACGGCAGTCTTGATCACCTGGCTGTATTCGCTGGCCGCCAGGGAGAAGAACTCACCGGTACCGCCGGCTGCGAACAGGGCACTGGCGCCATAAGGGGCCAGCCATTCCAGGCGTTTGATGTAACCCGCCTGGTTGAAGTCGCCCTGGGCATTGAAGTCGGTGACCGGGAAAGACAGCAGGCCGTGGGAGAGGATGGATTTCAGTTCTTGTGGATTCATTGTTATAGGCATCCTGTGGCGCTTGGGTGAGGGTGTGTAGAAGCGATGGAGGTAAGTTATCGTACAACTTGTACGATGACTAGTCCCTTGATGCATTTTTTTTCCCTGGTGGGCTGAGGAAGGCGTGTTTCTGCAGGCGGCCCTTTCGCGGGTAAACCCGCTCCCACAGGGATATGAGCAAACATTCAGGACCTAGAAAACCCCGTGGGAGTGGGCTTGCCCGCGAATGGGGCGTAGTAGGCGACAACCGATCATGCATGAAGCCTGGCATCCAGGTTCATGGCAAACAGTCATCGTATCTCTTCAGGGGGGAAGGAAAAAACGATCGCGGAGGCAGGCACAAGCCCGCCGCCCGCATCCACGGGAAGTGTTCTGGGACCAGCAGAGGGTGACCGGGGAAGCGGGGGCGGCCTTGCGCCGCCCCGCGATCAAAGCTAACGAAGCTTTGTGTCAGGCAGCCTGATGGTGCTTGACCTGGGACTTGCGAACCTGGGCGCGGCAAGCGTCGCCGAAGGCCTGGAAGATCTTGATCGAATCAGGGTTTTTCGCGGCTTGCCACTCGGGGTGCCACTGCACTGCGAACAGGAAGGGCGAAATGCTCGGGGCATGAATAGCCTCGACCAGGCCGTCTTCGGCGAGGGCGATTGGCTCGATGCCTTTACCCAGGTTGCGCAGGCCTTGGCCATGCAGCGAGTTCACGCGGATCTCGTCGCAGCCCAGGGTGTCGCGCAGCCAGCTGCCTGGCTTGACCTTCACGGCATGCACTTGAGCGTACTGCACGTCTACCGGGTCTTCGGGGTTTTCGCGGTGGTCGTTGAAGCCTGGCTCGGCGTACACCTTCTGGTAGATGTCGCCACCCAGCGCCACGTTGATTTCCTGCATGCCACGGCAGATGCCGAAGATCGGTAGGCCACGCTTGAGGGCTGCCTTGACCAGCGGGATGTCGAACAGGTCGCGTGCCTTGTCCTGGCCTTTGCCGGGGGTTTCGTTTTCCTGGCCGTACAGGGCCGGGTCGATGTTGCTGCCGGCACCGGTCAGGTAGACGCCGTCGGCCATGTCCAGGTAGGTCTCGAGGTCTTCAGTGCCACAGCAGGTGGGCACCAAGACCGGGACGCAACCGGCGAAGTCGACCAGCGGAGTAATGTATTTGTGGGTCATGACCTGATAGTCATGGCCTTTGCGCTCTTGGCTGCCCATGGTCATCAGGACGACGGGTTTGCGCAGGGAAGGTTGCTTGTTGCCAATGTTGCTGTTGGACATATGTCACCTTGGGACAGGTTCGACCTGTCGTTGTTGTGCAGGCGCACGGCCGGGGCCTTGAGTGCGACCTGAAGCCCCGAGCACTGCCGGCTCGTCAGAGGCGACGATTCCGGTCGGGACTTGTTGCTAGCTTGCCAGAGCCGTTCGATATGTCAAACGACTGGTAGAGGCTTTAGAGGGGGGTATACGCCGATTTCAGGGGGGTTAAACCGTTGCAGGCCTGTGGCGGCAAGGGTTTGGCAGGGGGTGAGGTCAATTATATTTAACGACGCAGTTGGTTCATTGCAGCGGTGCAATGAAGGCGGCGTATGCATTGGCACGCCACCTGTAATCGATGGACTTGTGCTGCGAAGAGGCCAGTGGCAGCCACGAAGATTTACGGTGCTGTCACTGGCCTCTTCGCAGCGCAAGGCTGCTCCTACACGGATCAGTGCAGTATCTGCGCCAGGAACCCTTTGGCCCGCTCGGTCTTCGGTTGGTTGAAGAACACCTGCGGCGGGCTGTCCTCGATGATCTGCCCACCTTCAAGGAACAGCACCCGCTCGGCCACCTGCCGGGCAAAGCCCATTTCATGGGTGACGCAGAGCATCGTCATGCCCGTGTCGGCCAGCTTTACCAGCACATCCAGCACCTCGGCGACCATCTCTGGGTCCAGCGCCGAGGTCGGCTCGTCAAACAGCATGATGCGGGGTTTCATGCACAAGGCGCGGGCGATGGCCACGCGTTGTTGCTGGCCACCGGACAGCTGGCTGGGGTATTTGTGCGCCTGGCTTTCGATACCGACCTTGGCCAGGTACATGCGCGCGCGTTCCTCGGCGTCCTTGCGCGACAGCCCGCGCACGCTGGTGGGGGCCAGCAGGCAGTTGTCGAGCACGCTCATGTGCGGGAACAGGTTGAAGTGCTGGAACACCATGCCGATCTCGCTGCGGATCTGCGCCGCCTGGCGCGTGGTGGCGGCCAGGTCGGTGCCATCCACCTGGACGCTGCCTTTTTCGGCCACTTCCAGGCGATTGATGCAGCGGATCAGCGTCGACTTGCCCGAACCGGACGGGCCGCACAGGACGATGCGTTCGCCTTCGCGGACCTGCAGGTCGATGTCGCGCAAGACATGAAACGCGCCATAGTGCTTGTTCAAACCCTCGATACGGATCAGTACCGGGCGCGGGTCGGGTGCTGGAGCAAGGCTGGCAAGGCTCAAAGGGGCGGTCATATTGTTGTTCTCCGCAGGGTTCAGTCGAAACGTGTCGCGCTGTAGGGCGCAGGGTCGGTAAATGGGCGCTCGCCGGTCAGCAGTTCTGCCAGCAGCCGGCCACTGACCGGGCCCAGGGTGAGGCCATGGTGTGCATGCCCGAAGTTGAACCACAGGCCTTTGTGCCGCGGCGCTGGGCCAATCACTGGGCGCATGTCTGGCAGGCACGGGCGCCGGCCCAGCCACGGCGTGTCATCAAGGCGTTCGCCGAGTGCCGGGAATAACCGCCGGGCCAAGGCTTCACAGCGGCGCAGCTGGATTTCGTTGCCTGGCGCGTCGCTGGCAGCAAACTCGATACCGGTGGTCAGGCGCACGCCCCGGGCCATGGGCGCCAACACATAGCCACCTTGGGTATCGCAGATCGAATGCTCGAGTTGCGCACCGTCACGGGTGGCGTAGTGCATGTGGTAGCCGCGCTTGATCGCCAACGGGATCTGGTAGCCAAGGCCTTCATAGAGGTCGGCCGACTGTGGGCCGAGGCAGGCCACCACTTCGTCGGCGGTGACCGGGCCGCGACGGCTGTCGACCTGCCATTGCCCTTCGACCTGGCGCAGGCTGCGCGCATCGCCATGCAGGAACTGCCCGCCACGTTGGACGAACAGCGCCGCATAGCCGCGGGTGAGGGCGCCGGGGTTGTTCACGGTCTTCGGGTCGAGCCAATGAATGCCACCCACCACGGTGCTGTCCAGCTGATGTTCGCGTGCCTGCAGCTGCCCGCATTCGAGAATCTCGTACTGCAGGCCGTAACGGCTCAAGCCTTTGAGGTCCTCCTTGGCCTGCTTGAACAGTGCCGGGTCGCGGAACACCTCGATCCAGCCTTTGGCCTGTACCAGCCCTTCCAGGCCGGCGGCTTCGATCAGCGCGTCATGCTCTTCGACGCAGCGCTGTACCAGCGGCAGCATGTCGGCGGCGGCACCCGCCAGGCGCCCCGGCGCCGACTGGCGCCAGTAGCGCCACAGCCACGGTGCGGCCTTGGGCAAGTGCAGCAAGCTGTAGCGTACGTCGGGCTGGCGGTTCAGGCCGTAACGCAGCAGCGCGCCCGCTTGCCGGGGGAAGGCATACGGAATCACGCTGGAGCGCTCGATCAGCCCGGCGTTGCCATGGCTGGTGCCGCTGCCGGGTTCGTCGCGGTCGATCAAAATCACCTGGCGCCCGCGCGCCTGCAGGTGCAGCGCGGTGCTGACGCCGACAATGCCGGCGCCGAGGACGAGAGTCTGGCAATGCATGGAACGTATCCTTCGGTCAGTTCAGGTGGCGGCCCAGGCGGGCTTCCAGGTGTTTCAGGAGGCGCCGCACCAGCTCGACGATCACCAGGTAGAGCACGGCGGCCCACAGGTAGATCTGGAAGTCGAAACTGCGCGAGAACGCCAGTTTGGTCACGCCCATCAGGTCGTAGATGGTCACCAGCGAAGCAATCGCGCTGGCCTTGATCATCAGGATCAGTTCATTGCCCAGAGGGCCGATGGCCACCAGCAGCGACTGCGGCAGGATCACCTTGAAGAAGGTGGTCGAGCGGCTCAGGTTCAGTGCCCGCGCCGCCTCATGCTGCCCAGGCGCGAGGGCCATCAGGCTGCCGCGGAAGATCTCGGCCTGGTAGGCGGCGGTGTTCAGGGTGAATGCCAGCAACGTGCAGAACCACGCTTCGCGGAAGAACCACCAGAGGCCGACGTCCTGCCAGAAACCTTTCAACGAGCCGAGGCCGTAATAAAGCAGGAACAACTGCGCCAGCAGCGGTGAGCCGCGGAAGAAGTACACATAACCGGCCGACAGGCGCTGCAGCACCTGGCTGCGCGACAAGCGTGCCAGTGCCAGCAGCAGGCCGAGTACGGCGCCCAGGGTGAATGAAATCGCCACTAGCTTGGCTGTCACCAGCAGCCCATCGACGAAGCGCGGGCCGTAGCGTTCCAGCAGGTCCGGGTCGAGGACGGCTGCCAGCCATTGTTCGATATTCATGCCCGGGCTCCTTGCAGGTGACGGCTGCTGCGCCGTTCGATGAAGGCAAAGACCCGTCCCGAGACCGCCGAGAACAGCAGGTAACCCAAGCAGGCAACGCCATAGAAGAACATCGGCTCTTTGGTCACGCTGACGGCCAGGTTGGTCTGGCGCATCAGGTCGACCAGCGAGATGGTCGACACCAGCGAGGTGTCCTTGAGCAGCGACAACCAGTTGTTGGACAGGCCGGGTAGGGCGATGCGCGTTAGCTGTGGCAGCACCACCTTGAAGAAGCCTGTGCGCTTGCTCAGGCCCAGTGCCGAGCACGCTTCAAGTTGCCCTTTGGGCAGGGTCTTGAAGGCTGCCAGCCAGATTTCGCTGGAGAATGCGGCAAACACCAGGCTGAAGGCGATCATGGCGGCCAGGAACGTGTTGATGAGGAATTCGCCTTGATAGCCGAGGGCGGCCAACACTTTTTGCGCGGCGATCTGGCAGCCGTAATAGATGATCAGCAGCGTCAGCAGTTCGGGCAGGCCGCGGAACACGGTAGAAAAGGTCGTGGCCCAGGCCCGTGGCAGGCGTTTGCGCGAACGTGCGGCAAACGCTACGGCCAGGCCCAGCGGCAGGCCGATGGGCAGGCAGGCGAGGGCCAGCGAAACGGTGACCAGGGCGCCGGCCAGCAACGCCTGGCCCCAGCCTCCGCTGGCGAAGGACAGCAAGGACAATTGATCGAGCATGACAAACCCCTAAGGTGAGCAACGCGTTCTCTTGTAGGAGCGGCCTTGTGTCGCGAAAGGGCTGCGGAGCAGCCCCAGGGTGTATGCCGCGGCACAGATTGCAGGGGGCCACTTTGTGGCCCTTTCGCAGCACAAGGCTGCTCCTACAGGATTGCGTCGTTTCCTGAAGATCAGTTGTAGATATCGAAGGCGAAATACTTGCTGGCGATCTTCTGGTAGGTACCGTTGGCAACGATCTGTTGCAGCGCGGTATTCAGGCGTTGGCGCAGCGCCTCGTCATCCTTGCGCACGGCGATGGCCGCGTCGGCCTTGGTGTCGGCCACGTCGCCGAGGATCTTGCAGCAGTCCTGGCCGTTCTTGGTCATCCACTCGTGCAGGGGGAACTTGTCGGCGATCACGCCATCCAGGCGGCCTGCGGCCAGGTCGGCGTTGGCTTCATCCATGGTCGGGTAGAGTTTCACGTCGGCACCGGCCTTGCCGTAGACGTCTTCGGCATAGATGGCTTGGGTCGACGAGGATTGGGCGCCCACGGTGTAGCCGACGAAGTTGTTCTGAGCGTCGGTGATCTTGCTGTCCTTGGCCACGGCCACGGTCAACGGGGTACGGTAGTAATGATCGGTGAAGGCGATTTTCTTGCGGCGCTCTTCGGTATCGATCATCGACGCGACCACGGCATCGTACTTGCGCGCCATCAGGGCCGGGATGATGCCTTCCCAGTCCTGGGCGACCAGGGTGCATTCGACTTTCATCTGTTCGCACAGGGCGTGGGTGATGTCGATGTCGAAGCCGTGCAGCTGGTTATCGGCGTCGACATAGTTGAAGGGCGGGTAGGCACCTTCGGTGGCGAAACGCAGGGTTTCAGCGCTGGCGGCGCCCGCCAGCAGCAGGGCACACGCACCTACCATAGCCATGGTCTTGTTCATCTCGCACCTCTTGCACTCTTGCTATTGTTGTTTTCCCGCCGGCCACGAGGTGTAGCCGACGAATTCGTTATGTAGAGCGGCAGTCGCTTCCAAGCGTTTTTCAACATCCGGCCCGAGCTTCTTGCAGACCTCGTTGACCATCAGGTGCACCCACGACAGCATGGTCGCGGTGGATTCCCAGAACAGGTTGAATTCGGTGGGGATGCGGAACACCTCGTCGGCGTTGGCATCGGCCCAGTCACAGAAGGTGTCGGTCACCAGGGTGACCGCAATGCCGGCCTCGCGCGCTTTCTGGCACAGCTGGAGGGCGTGGCGGGAATAACGACGCGCCTCGAACACCACCAGGGCGCTGTCTTCGGCGCGGCCCAACAGCACCTCACCGAAGTGCCCGGCGCTGAGGTCGACCAGTTGTACGCCATCGCGCAGGTACTGCAGCAGGTGGCTCATGCACATGGCGACGCCGCGCTCGGTCTGAAAGCCGGCGATGAACACCCGTGGTTTGCTTGCCAGGCGCTGTGCCACGCGGTGCCAGGGTTCGCTCTGGCGGTACTCGTGCACACGCACCAGGGCGGCGATTTCCAGCTCCAGGCTGCCGGCGTTGTCGCTGGCATCATGATTCTGGCGGTAGTCTTGCAAGCGGTCACCGACCAGCCACGGGCCATCGCCCAGGTCGTTCTGCAGGTCTTGCTTGAGCGCCTTGAGGTGGGCATAACCTAACGAGCGGCAGAAACGGCCAACACTGGATTCGCTGACACCCAGCTTGGCAGCGATGCTGGCCGAGGTCTGAAAGGGCAGTTCGTGGAGGTTGGCAAGCATGTAGCTGGCGATCGTGCGGCCTGAGGCGGCAGCCCCTTGCAGGCTGTTTTCCAGGCGTTGCTTGATCGGTTGGCTCATGCTGTTTCTCCGGGGGTGCGGCTTGCGATAGAAAATGAATGTTTTCTGTCATCAAGTCAATATTTGACAGATAGCTGTCACATGCAGGAAAGTTTTTGTCGTTGCAACGCTGTAGCCACTCTAATTCCAACAAGGAGCTTCAGATGTCCGCACCTTCCACTGGCACTGCCGTGCGTGTGCCTTTTACCGAGCTGCAGAACCTGTTGCAGGCGATCCTCCAGCGTCATGGCTGCAGCGAAACCGTGGCCCAGGTGCTGGCCCACAACTGCGCCAGCGCCCAGCGCGATGGCGCTCACAGCCATGGCGTGTTCCGTATTCCGGGCTATGTCTCGACCTTGGCCAGTGGCTGGGTAGATGGCCAGGCCAGGCCGAAGGTCAGCGATGTGGCGGCTGGCTATGTGAGTGTCGATGCAGCGGGCGGATTTGCTCAGCCGGCGCTGGCGGCGGCCCGTGAGCTGTTGGTGGCCAAGGCACGCAACGCCGGCATCGCAGTGCTGGCGATCCACAACTCGCACCACTTCGCGGCCCTGTGGCCGGATGTAGAGCCGTTCGCCGAAGAGGGCCTGGTGGCCCTGAGTGTGGTCAACAGCATGACCTGCGTGGTGCCGCATGGCGCACGCAAACCGCTGTTTGGCACCAACCCCATCGCCTTTGCCGCGCCGTGTGCCGAACATGACCCGATCGTCTTCGACATGGCCACCAGCGCCATGGCCCATGGCGATGTGCAGATCGCTGCACGGGCCGGCCAGCAGTTACCTGAGGGCATGGGCGTAGATGCCAACGGCCAGCCGACCACCGACCCCAAGGCCATTCTCGAAGGCGGCGCCTTGCTGCCGTTTGGCGGGCACAAGGGGTCGGCGTTGTCGATGATGGTCGAGCTGCTGGCGGCGGCGCTGACGGGCGGCCATTTCTCCTGGGAGTTCGACTGGTCCTCGCACCCTGGAGCCAAGACGCCCTGGACCGGGCAGTTGATCATCGTCATCGACCCGAGCAAGGCCGAAGGCGAGCGTTTTGCCCAGCGCAGCCGCGAACTGGTGGAGCAGATGCAGGCCGTGGGCCTGACGCGGATGCCCGGGGAGCGGCGTTACCGCGAGCGCGAGGTGGCCGAGGAAGAGGGCGTGGCATTGACCGAGCAGGAACTGCAGGGCCTCAAGGCATTAGTTGCCTGAACCGGCCTCTTCGCGGGTAAACCCGCTCCCACAGGTTCTGCGTTGTGTGAGCGGGTTTACCCGCGAAAGGGCCGTTACAGGCAGCACGAATCTAGGGCTGTGCAATCTTGCATAGACAACCTGCACAATCGGTGATGTTCCTCCACCGCGACTCCGGGTATCCTCAGGGCAGCCATTCCGAACTGTCCTGATCCAAGGAGCTGCACGCTGTGTTCAAACATGTCGATGCCTATGCCGGCGACCCGATCCTCTCGCTGATGGAAACCTTCAAGGCCGATCCCCGCGCCGACAAGGTCAACCTGAGTATCGGCCTGTACTACGATGAAGCCGGCGTGGTGCCACAACTGGCGGCGGTGGATGCCGTCGAAAAACGCATCGCAGGCGTTGCTCACGAAGCGTCGCTGTACCTGCCGATGGAAGGCCTGGCCAGCTACCGCCAAGCCATCCAGGCACTGCTGTTCGGTGCCGATCACCCGGCCGTGACCGGCGGCCGCGTGGCAACCGTGCAGACCGTGGGTGGTTCTGGCGCACTGAAAGTGGGGGCCGACTTCCTCAAGCGCTACTTCCCGCAGTCCGAAGTCTGGGTCAGCAACCCGACTTGGGACAACCACCGCGCCATCTTCGAAGGTGCCGGGTTCAAGGTGAATACCTACCCGTACTTCGACCAGGTCAGCCGTGGCGTCGACTTCGACGGCATGTTGGCAACCCTGCAGACCCTGTCGGCCAACAGCGTCGTGCTGCTGCACCCGTGCTGCCACAACCCGACCGGCGCCGACCTGGACCAGAACCAGTGGCAGCAGGTGGTGGAAGTGGTCAAGGCGCGTCAGTTGATCCCGTTCCTCGACATCGCCTACCAAGGCTTCGGCGAAGGCCTGGTGGAAGACGCCTACGCCATCCGTGAAATGGCCCGTGCCGGCGTACCGTGCCTGGTCAGCAACTCGTTCTCGAAGATCTTCTCGCTGTACGGCGAGCGGGTTGGGGGCCTGTCGGTGGTCTGCGACGATGACGCCACCGCGCAGAGCGTGCTCGGCCAGCTCAAGGCTACCGTGCGCCGCAACTACTCCAGCCCACCCAACTTCGGTGCCCAACTGGTCGCCGGCGTACTGGGCGATGCCGCGCTCAATGCCCAATGGGCGGCAGAAGTCGAAGTGATGCGTAAACGCATCCTGGACATGCGTCAGGCGTTGGTCGATGCGCTGGCCACGCTGCTGCCAGGCCAGGACTTCCAGTTCTTCCTGCGTCAACGCGGCATGTTCAGCTACACCGGTTTCAGCGTCGAGCAGGTGCGTCGCCTGCGTGACGAGTTCGGCGTTTACCTGATCGACAGCGGCCGGGTATGCATGTCCGGCCTGCGTCCGGCCAACCTGCAACGGGTTGCCGAGGCGTTCGCCGCCGTTCAGAAGTGATGTGATAGGGGCCGCTTCGCACAACACCTGTAGGAGCGGCCTTGCGCCGCGAATGGGGCGCGAAGCGGCCCCCGGTTTCACCCAGTTGTCATGACAAGTGCAACCGTCCCTCGGACGGGGCTTCGCAACCGCCCACTTTCAGTGCACAATCGCGCCCCTCTTTTTTGGTTGGGGAGCGCGAAGCGTCTGGTTCGCCATTCCCAGCCCTGTTGCAGTCTTGCGAGTGGAGCTACACCCGGAATGAATGAGCAGGC
>Ga0160461_1000250_pt1 | contig 51141 bp, 39 predicted proteins | sample HID1975I_E6MG_FD_108266 | JGI IMG/M metagenome (GOLD analysis project Ga0160461, IMG submission 108266) | Enriched soil microbial communities from UW Madison campus, WI, USA - HID1975I_E6 MG | ecosystem: Environmental > Terrestrial > Soil > Unclassified | place: USA: Madison, Wisconsin...
ACCGCCACGGCGACCGACACCGGCGATATCAGCGGGGGCGTCACCTTCTCGCTGAAAGCGGGCAGCGACGCGGGTCTGACGATCAACCCGACCACCGGGGCGGTCACCCTGACCGGCAACCCGGATTTCGAAAGCAAAGCCAGCTACAGCTTTACCGTTGTGGCTACCGATGCCGCCGGCAACCACAGCGACCGGACGGTGACGCTCGGGATCAACAACCTTGATGAGGTTGCCCCGACCATCACCAGCGGTGCGACGGCCACGGCAATTAACGAGAACAGCGGTGCAGGTCAGGTTGTCTACACCGCCACGGCGACCGACACCGGCGATATCAGCCATGGCGTCACCTTCTCACTCAAAGCGGGTAGCGACGCGGATCTGGCTATTGATCCGATCACCGGGGCAGTCACCCTGACCGGCAACCCGGACTTTGAGAGCAAAACCAGCTACAGCTTCACCGTTGTCGCCACCGATGCGGCTGGCAACCACAGCGACCAGACGGTCACGCTGGGTATCAACAACGTTGATGAGCAGGCCCCGAGCTTCACCACCGGCAACAGCAGCGACAGCTATGCCAGCGCCACGGTGAGCGTTGTTGAAAATACCGATGCCAGCACCGTCCTCTATACCGCGCAGGCCTTTGATAATGACGCCGCCGACGGTGGCGAGCACGTCACCTACAGCCTGGCTGACGAGTTTGGTCGCGCAGACGCCCAGTATTTCACTATCGACGCTACAACGGGTGCGGTCACCTTTAATACCAGCCCCGACTATGAAGACGCCCACGCGCCGCAATACACCTTCAACGTCGTTGCCACTGACGCAGCAGGTCACACAACCACGCAGAGCGTCACCGTCAATGTCACCGATGTGGACGAAATCGCCCCTACTGTCACGCTCGACGGCAGCACGTCCGGGCCAGTGATGTTAAGCCCGGCGACCAACTACACCTACCCCAACGGTTTTGACACCACCGCGCTGGGTGACGGCAGTTTCCTGGTGACATGGGCAGGCAACAACAATGGCAGCTACGGGATCTATGCCCAGCGCCTCAGCGCTCAGGGTGTGGCGCTGGGTGAACCGGTACAGCTCGCCTCGGGTGCGACCAACACGTTCTATAACTCGTCGGACAGTATCGTCAGCGTGACGGCCATTAATGATGCCGGGGCTTACGCCGTGGCATGGATCGGCCAGGACAGCAGCATCTATGCGCAGCTGTTCAACGCTGACGGCAGCCCACTATCCGCAGCCGCGCAACTTGATGGGGATGCTTCTGCGCAGGGCATCGCCCCGCAGATCGCGACGCTGGCCGATGGCGGCTATATTGTGACCTGGTACACCAGCAACGGCGGCGGCGTCTACGTGCAGCGCTTTGACGACACCGGTGTCGCCGTTGGCAACACCGTGCCGCTGGCTGTATCCGACTCTTATCCCAATGCCAGCCCGCAGGTGACCGTGCTGGACAATGGCGGCTACGTGGTGACCTGGCAGGGCAATACCGCCGGCGACTACCACATCTACGTGCAGCAGTTCGATGCCAACGGTACCGGCGCGACCCCTGTGGTGCTCGACGCCACGACGGGAAGCAGTAACAGCTACGAAACCCAGCCGCAGATCACGGCGCTGGCTAACGGCGGCTATGTCGTCACCTGGTCGGGCTTCGACTACAGCAGTTCGAACAACGACAGCAGCACCTATGTGCAGCAGTTCGATGCCACCGGCGCCAGGGTCGGCAGCATCGTCGTCCTGGACAACTTGAGCACCAGCAATATGGGTGGCAACTATACCAATCCGTATGTCGCAGCGTTGGCAGACGGTGGCTACGCCATCACCTGGATGGAATACGGCAATGCTAACGGCTTCTACGAAACCTCCGTCTATGTGCAGCAGTTCACTGCGGGCGGCAGCAAAGTGGGCGCTACCGTGCAACTGGACGCACCGCACAACAACTCGAGCTTCAGCTACGACCAACTCCCGCGCATCACGGCGCTGGGCGATGGCGGCTATGTCGTCACCTGGATGGGCTATGACAACTCGGGCCAGGACGTCTATGTGCAGAAGTTCAATGCCAGCGGTGTCGCGGTAGGCGATATCGTGCGACTGGAAGCTGCCGGTGGCGCGATTGACCAGTTTCCACAAGTCACCGCCGCCGGCGCAGACGGCGAATACATGGTGACCTGGTACGCGTGGAACCCTGCCAACGGTATGCCTAACTTCCACCTCTACGTGCAGAAATTTAACGCCGACGGCAGCACCTACGAAAACTTCGTCGTGCTGAACCATGACGGCCAGGCAACCGTGCAAAGCAGCGAAAGCGGCACCGTCTACCTGGTCAACGATGATGTGGTGGTCAGTCAGCTCAGCGACATTACCGGCGCCGCCAGCGACCAGTGGGCCAGCACTATCGTCACGGCAAATACCCGCGCCACGATCTCCGCTGCCAACCTCGCTGAAGGCACTTACCATGCCTGGGCCGTTGATGCGGCAGGCAATCTGTCCGTTATTTCCGGCAGCAGCGTAATGGTGGACAACACCGTCCCGGTCTTCACCAGCGCGTCCACCGCCGCCGACATTACGGACAGCACCGCCGTCGGCGACATCGTGTATACCGCTGCCGCCAGCGACGCGCACGGCATCACCTACAGCCTGAACGACACCGTGCACTTCCGCATCAACGCCAGCACCGGCGTCGTGACGCTGCTTTCCAGCCCGGCCAAGGCCAGCGGTGCACAATTTATTGTCACCGCCACCGATGCCGCCGGCAATCAGACTACGCAGACCGTCACTTACAACGTCGTCGACACCACGCCGCCTGGCGTCACGCTCATCAGCGACCTGGATGGCGTGGAGCACAGCGGTGAGACGGTCACCGTGCAGAGCTCGGAAGCTGGCACGGTATACCTGGTCAGCGACAGCGTGACGGTGACGGATCTGAACAGCCTCATCAACGCTGCCGACAACCTGGTGAACAGCGTCGCCGTTACGGCTAACGCCGGCACCGCGTTGGCGCTGACCGGCCTGGCCGACGGCACTTACCACGCTTACGCCGTGGATGCGTCCGGCAATGTCTCTGCTATCTCCGGCAGCAGCGTGGCCGTGGACAACACCGCGCCCGTGATTTCTGGTGGCGCGACCGCTACCGGTTCCACCCTCACCAGCGGCGCAGCGGCGGGCACCCAGGTGTACGACGCTAACGCCAGCGATGCCCACGCCATCACCTACAGCCTGGATCAGGACAGCCTCGGCTTGTTCGATATCAACGCCACCACCGGCGTTGTCACACTGAACAGCGCCGCCGTCGCCGGCAGCTATAACGTCATCGTGACCGCCACCGATGCGGCGGGTAACCACAGCAGCCAGACCGTCACCATTGAAGTGACGGCCGGTAACAACCTTGATGGCAGCGCGATGGTCTCGGGCAGTACCACCAACATCGCCACCCAGATGACGGTCAACGTTGGCCTGGAGAAGCTGAGTAACGGTTACACGGTCATGGAGTACATGCGCCAGACCGGCGGCGACAATCTCACCGGCGATCCGACCGGCGCGCTGTACGACGGTGTCGTCAGGGTGCTGGACGCCAACAACAACGTCGTCAAGACCATTGATATCAGCGTTCCCGCGGGCTACACCATGCAGGATACGCAGATCAAGGCGCTGGCCAACGGCGGCTTCGTCGTGGCCTGGTCGCAGGTAGATGCCATTAATTGGGCTGACTTTAGCGTCCACTACGCTATCTACGACAACAACGGCAACCTGCAATCCAGCGACACGCTGGCATCACCTGGCGCTGGCGTCACCATTGCGGCGCAGAGCAGCGCGAATGGCGGTGATTTCGCGATCGCCTACCAGACGATGGGCCCCGGGACCGATCAGCAGGAAGCCGTCTCTGTCTTCCACTACAACGGCAGCGGATCCAACTTCACCCAGGGCACGCAGACCCTGATCGGCGGCAACAGCGCGAGTCAAAACTTCGGCGGCGTCGCAAGCCCAGCAGTCCAGTTGATGAAATTCCAACTGACGCCAGGGGTGCTGACGGCCCTGAGCGATGGCAGCTATGTCCTGGCGTCCGAAGTGTACGACTGGATCGGCACGCCGGGTCAGTCGGCGACCAGCACGCCTATCGGGGCCTTCATCTTCAAGCTCGACGACACTGGCTCGCTGGTCAATTTCGACAGCGGCACCACCTGGCAGCGCGTTAACTGGAATGACGAGCAGGGTTCTCCGACCAACGTCATTGCTTTCGACGGCGGTTTTGCCGTCTTCAGCCAGGAATACCGCTCCGCGACCTGGGAGGTCACGCTCTATAACAACAACGGTACGCTGATCACCACTAACGTACAGAGCAACACCGTTTATGGTATGGGGACCCAGAGCTATCACGCCGTGGACGTTGGCGCGATGGACAAAGAGACCCATTCCGGGTTGGCGTGGTATATCAACGGCTACCTGGCGGGATCGGCCACGGCCTATGACAACGGCACGGATCTGGTGTTTGTGTTCCCTGACGGTAACGGCGGCTTGAGCCAGACCACCATCTCCAAAACCACCGGCGAGCTGACCAGTGACGTGACCGACAGCGGTATCACGGTGCCACAGGGCGGGCAGTTGTATAACCCGCGGATCGTCTCCGATGGCGCGGGCGGCTATGACATCACCTATTCTGTCCTGTTTGATTCCGACACACTCGATGGCGGTAAAAGCGGCTACGCAGTCGGTGATATCTACCAGATCGGCCTGAATGCGCCTGTGGCACCGACAGTGACCGATGCCCACATCGCCATCACCTCCACGCCAGGTGGCGCAGACGGCATGACCTACAAGGTCGGCGACACCGTTACCGCCGTGTGGGATAACTCGGCCAGCGGCGATGCCAATACCAATGCCGTGTCCAGTGTCACCATGGATTTCAGTCAGTTTGGTGCCAGCACGCCAGCAACGGCCTGGGACGACGGCACCCACGGGGATGCCATCGCGGGCGATGGGAAATATACGGCGCAATATACCCTCACCGCCGGTGCCATTAACAACGTAGACAGTCGCAACGTCGCCGTCACGGTCACCACGGCGAACCACGGCACAGCGACTGCAGCGGACAGCACCAGCCTGACGGTAGACAACACCGCGCCTGTGCTTACCAGCAGCACGCCGCAGGACAACGGCGGCAGCGTAGTCACGGGCGCTAACCTGACCCTGACCTTCAGCGAGGATGTGCTGGCCGGCAGCGGTCATATCACCCTCGTCAACGAGAGCAACAGCAGTCTGAACAAGGTCATCGACATCACCGACAGTTCGCAGGTCAGCATCAGCGGCAACACGGTGACGGTTAACCCGACAACTGACCTGGCGGCAGGCGCAAACTACCACGTCCAAATCGACAGCAGCGCGCTGCACGACACGGCGGGCAATGACTATGCCGGGATCAGCACCTCGACGGCGCTGAACTTCACGACCGTTTCCGCCGGGATCGGGGATCCGTCCATCGTGGTGTTCGACCTGACGACCGGCCAAAGCTCCGATCACAACGGGCGCGTCTTTGATGCCAATACCGCGTACACCATCTATATCAAGGTCAACAGCACGTCCTTCTCACTGGCTGGGCTGGACAGCAACGAGATGTGGTCGGGCGCGCAGAATCTGGGCACGGACGACAAGATTGTGCTGGTGGGCACGGGCAGCGATGTTAAGGGAATCTTTGGCAACCCAGTGACGGCGATGCATCAGGGTGGGAATTCCGTTAATTGGATGGCGAGGTCCTCTTCTACTTTTTCTTACAACGTTGCCGGAATTACCGCAAACGGCCAGTTCTCTCGCAATTATGGGAATAATGCAGATCTCTGGAACGGCACCTGGGCCGCAAACCCGAATGGGGATAATACGTTTGCTCAGGCGTATCTGCAGGCAATGCCTGCTGGCGTCCTCACCTCGCAAGGGCTGGCGATACCATGACAGGTTCACTGACGTTGCTACGCCGTCTGGTCGAGATGCAGCAGTTCGAGGCGCTGCATCAGGCATGCCTGAGCCTGCCGGTGCTTTCACCCGCAGAACAGGTGCTGTTGTCCCTGGCGCTGGCCCATCTGGGCCAGCCAGAGGCGGCCGGTGAGGCGCTGATGGCGCTGGACCCGGCGGCACTGGAGGTCGACGCCCGCGTCGACCTGGCCGCCGTACACCTGCAGCTTGGGGAATTTGACGCGGCGCAGGCGCTGCTGGAAGCCACGCGCCCAGAGGCACCAGACCACGCGCTTCTGCTGGCACGTCTGGCTGCCTGTTATGTGCAGCATCAACGGGGGGAGGAGGCTCTCCCCCTGTATGAATCCAGCCTGCGCCTGCAACCCGGTATCGCCGTTTATCAGCCACTGCTACGTCTCTACCTGCAACGTGCGGACCTGCCGCAGGCCGGGGAGACGCTGGCCGCCGCCGACCTCTTCTGGGCAGGCGAGCGGGAGCACTGGCCCGCGCTGCAGGTGGCTCTGCACGATCAGCAGCTGCGCGGCCTGCGCCTGGAGCTGTGGCTGGCCGGTGACGATTTCGCTCGCGCTGATGTCTGGCTGGACTCACGCCATGCTGAACTGGCTGAGGACGATTACTGCGGTCTGCTGACCGGTTATGCTCAGCGTCTGGCCGAGCGTGGGCACCATGCCCAGGCTGAAGATGCGTTGCGCCGTGGTCTGCAGCATTACCCGGAACATCCGGCCCTGTACCAACAGCATGCTGAGCTGGCGGAATTGCAGGGGCGCCTGCCTCAGGCTATGACGTTGTTGCACCGTGCCCTCCATCTGGCCGGACAACAGCAAAAAATGACGCTGCCTTTGCGCCTGAAGCTGGCCAGCGTCGCCACCCACGGCCATCCGGCGCTGGCGCGTCAGGTGGCCGAACAGGCTATCGAGGAGGCCGGAGCGCTGACGCCATCACCCGAGATGGACGCCGCGCAGATCGGCCATTGGCTGGCGCAGGCGCAAGTGGCACTCGCCGGGGTGGATGCGCGGGAGCAGCACTACATCGTGGCTGAGGCGCGATATGTTGAGGTACTGCAGGCTCATCCGCAGCAGGTACCCGCCCTGCAGGGGCTGGGGCAGTTGTATATGCAGTTGGGGCGCATCGACGAGGCCGTCGCCTTGTTCGAGCAGGTTTTGGCCATCGACCCGGCACGCGGTCATGCGGCACTGATCAACGCCCGACGTTTTCCGCAAGACGAAGAGACGTTGATTCGCCTGGAAACCCTGGCACGACGGCCGGGTCTCTCCGGCCCGGTACAGCCTGGACTGCTGCTGCAACTTGCTGCTGCCTGGGAAAAGCGCAAGGACTACACCAAAGCCTTCACCCTGGCAAACGAAGCCAATGCGGCCAGCCGCGCACTGCTGCGCTACGATCCGGTTGCGCACCGGCAGGGCTGCGCGCGTATCCGTCATGCATTCAGCCGTTCGCTATTTGAAAACCGACGCGGCATCGGCAACGATTCAACGCTGCCCGTGTTCGTACTGGGTATGCCACGTTCCGGTACCACGCTGGTCGAACAGATCCTGGCAGGACACAGCCACATCCACGGCGCGGGCGAACTTGGGGTGATCCCCAGTACCATCGCCAGGCTGGAAAGCTGGGAACGTAATACGGGGTCTGGACGTCATTACCCGGACTGCGTGGACGATCTGTCGGCCGATGTCGTGGCGGGTATCACCGCCAGCCTGCTGAAGGAACTGCGGGAAACCTTGCCAGAAAACGCGTCTGAGGTCCGGCATGTGGTGGATAAGCTGCCGCACAATTTCGAGAACATCGGTCTTATCAAACTGCTGTTCCCGAACGCGCGGATAATCTCAGTGCGACGTGACCCACGCGATATCGCTATCTCCAATTACTTCACCGACTACGCGGCTAAGCACGGGGGGATGGGCTTCGCCTATGACCTGCAGTGGATTGGTGAACAACTGGCCGACCACAACCTCATGATGCACCACTGGAACCAGCTGTTTCCCGCTGAGATTCTCGACGTGCGCTATGAGGACGTGGTCTCAGACCCGGAGCGCGAGGCGCGTCGCATGCTGGATTATCTGGGCGTGCAGTGGGAGCCGCAGGTGCTCGACACCTCTGAACTGGACAGGCCGGTCAAAACAGCCAGCGTGTGGCAGGTGCGTCAGCCTATCTATCAGACTGCACGCGAACGCTGGCGGCGTTACGCGGACTTTCTTGCGCCGCTGATCGCGGGTACTAACGCGAAGATCGTGCATGAGCCTGTTGAGATGGTGAGCTTGCCCGTACCAGGAATGCAGACCGAGGGTATCGCATGCTATCGTCAGGGGAAGCTTGATGAAGCCGAGATGCTCTTCAGACGTCTGCTGCACCACGTGCCCGAACACGCTACCGCGCATTTCATGGTGGGCCTGATTTGCGTGCGTAAAGGGCACCTGGCTGAAGGCATTGAGCACATGGAAAAAGGACACCAGACCTGCCCATGGAATGTTAACTGGCGACGCGATTTGGCGCAGGCATACGAATTAGCAGAGCAACCGGAAAAAGCACAGATGTTAAGGGTGCGCCACGTCGGTACGGGTGACAGCGTGGTAAGCGCAAGGGATGTTGAACAGAATGATGCCATTCCTCTGGGCTTTTCCATTCGCACCTCCGCGTCGGAGCCGTTTTACTGAGTATCGGCATGAGCAGGCAGGGACGCCCGCTAGCCACCTGTTTTCTGGCCTTTTTTTTAAGCCGCTCACAGTTTTATTGATTTGAAAATTTCATCCATATCACTGGGAATCATACCTATCACATTAATTTAACAACTGCGGCTATAGTCATTCAGAACTCATCCTATCCAGAGATGCCCTCAAGGCTAAAATAAGTTTTAAGTGGTTGATTTTTAGAAATCAAAGCACCTGAAACACCCCATCAAAGGAGAAAAGCATGAAAATTACCGGATGGCGTAGCCTCAGGACGATCCATCGCTGGCAACGCCCTATCGGGGATGTTAACGGTACGGTGACGTCTGGAATTACCGAAGTCCCCGTGTTGATTCTGGAGACAGACGAAGGCGTGAGCGGGATCGGGGTGGGCGGACATGCCGATATCCAGCGCATCTTTCCGGCGATTGAGGGGGAGGACCCCTGTGCCGTCACTGCGCTGTACGACCGCATGCAGGCATGGGTATTTAAATCCGGGCATGCCGGAAGCGTCTTCGGGGCTATTGGTGTCGTCGACATGGCGCTCTGGGATCTGAAGGCAAAAATGGCTGAACAACCCCTGTGGAAAATGCTCGGTGCCCGGGATCCTTTCGTCAGCGGATATGCCTCGGGGCTGGATTACCCGCTCGATGACCCAGCATTGGTCGCCCTTCATCAGCGCTATGCGGAACGGGGTTTTAGCGCCTTCAAGCTTAAAGGTGGGCTGGATACCGAAGACGATTTGCGGCGTCTGCAGAAAATCAAAGAGGTGTACCAGCGTAACAGCACATCGCCTGCGGTAATGATTGATGTGAATGAGTCGATGAATGCCAAACAGGCCGTGCGTTATGTGAAAGAGCTGGAACGGCATCTCGACCTGACCTGGATTGAAGAGCCGGTGCGTCGATGGGATGCCGAGGGCCACGCGCTGATCCGCAGTGCGGTCAATTGCGCTGTGGCGACAGGCGAAAACCTGACCGGTTTAGAGCAATTTATGCCGCTCTTCCAGAAACAGGCCCTGGATGTCGCCCAGACGGGGATGTGCTGGGGGATCAGCCACTTCCTGCGTGTCGCTAACCTTGCCCATGCTCATGGTGTACCGATAAGTCCTGTTGGCTACAACGCCAATCCCGTCGCCCATGCCGCTGCCGCTATCCCTAACCATTTCAGTTGTGAAGTTCAGGATCTGGGGTTCCCGGAGGGGTTGGTTGTCGACCAGCAGATTGTGAATGGCGGCATCCTGCTGGGGAACGCGCCAGGACTGGGGATTCGTATCGATGAGTCGAAGATTGCAGAACTCGCCAGCGAGGGATGGAATTCGCCTCAGGGGCCGCATGTCCGTTCGCCCCGGGCCGGTTTGAGCCTCACAACCTGTGCCAATAAATAACATGGCCATTCTTTATGGCCTGCCAGCCCGCTAACTGGCGAAATGAAACAACAAATAAGCCAACGTCTCAAAGCGAGCGGCGTACTTTAATTTTTCTTTTTCTCATTATTTTAATAATCCGATTGTTCAACGATTCGGGAGCGTATTATGACATCTAAAATTACCTCGACCTTGCCGACAGAGGTTATCCCTGCCAGTGAGGATAAAAAATCAAGAGGCTTTAACGTCTTTATATTTTCGCTATCAACCAACTTTTTGTTTTTACTGGCGCTGTATAATGCGGTGATTTCCGTCTTTATTCCTAATCAGGTCCAACAGATTACGGATGCGTCTGGTGGGAGTAAGGTCGCTGCGCTGGCGCTCATCTTCACCTTAATGTCTGTTTTTACCTTCTTCGATCAACCCCTGGCGGGCGCACTTTCCGATCGTACGCGCTCACGCTTTGGCCGTCGTACCCCCTGGCTGGTTGGCGGGACCTTTATCGGCGGTATGGCTCTGGCGATGGTGGCTCACCAGACCACCATCCTCGGTTTGACGCTGTTTTGGGTGATCGCTGCGGTTGCGTTAAATGCCGCCCAGGGGCCGATGTCAGCGATGATGCCCGACCGGGTAGAACCTAAACGTCGCGGTATCGCCTCCGGCTTTATTGGCGCTGCACAGACGGGCGGCGGCACCCTGGGGATCATTTTTGGCGGCTGGATTGCTAACCGGGATCTGGCAATGGGCTTTTATATCTTCGCCATCGGTATTTTTGTGGTGTCATTAGTCTCCTGTATTATTAATCGCGAGGAGAGCAGTAAAGACTTACCCTATAACCCGTTAAGCTTTAAGCAACTGGTGACGCAGCTATGGATTAACCCACGCAAATATCCCGACTTTGGCTGGACATTTGCCGCACGCTTCGTGATGTTTCTTGGCTATCAGATGATAGTCAATTATCAGCTATATATCCTGCGTGACTATATCCACCTCTCTAACGCCGACTCGAACGTAATTATCGGCACAATGGCCAGTATACAGCTGGCAGCACTGCTTATTTCAGCGGTGGTCTGTGGCTATTTATCCGATAAATTCCAGGTGCGAAAACCCTTTGTTATTGTCTCTTCGCTGGTGATTGCTCTTGCTTATATGTTCCCGCTGTTGATGCCAACGGAAACCTCAATGCTGATAATGGCAGGGGTGCTGGGGCTGGGTTACGGCTGCTATATGTCAATTGATATGGCGCTGATGACACAGGTTCTGCCGAATAAAGGTGCTAATGCAGGCAAGGATATGGGCGTTTTCAGTATCGCGAATAAATGTCCGCAGATGATTGTCACCCCGCTGGGCGCATTGATTTTAAGTCTGACCTCGTCGTACAGCATGGTGTTCACCTTCGCCATCATCATGGTGATCGCCTCTGCCTGCCTTATCATGCCGATACGCTCGGTAAAATAACCCCCCTTTCGACCGCAGCCACTACAACCATTCTCAGCATGGATGTAGTGGGGACAATTCACCGGTATTGACTGCTTTTCATCGTGCCGCCTCGAGGATGCCGCTTGATTTAAAGCAATATCACGACAGTTGAGTGAGAGTAGCCTGTCTTTCACTGCACTTTTATCAGGCTTTCACGAAGGTTTTCTCATCCGGTAAAGACGGCCATTCTGCCCAGACCATGGTGTTGCGCCTGATTAACGGCGCGCATAAATCGATTGAAATGATGGCCTATGAGTTCAAAGCGCCGGATATTGTTGCTGCGTTAGATAAAGCAGTTGAGCGTGGAGTGAAGGTGTCCGTCGTTATCGATCACCGCGCGAACAAGGCCAACAAACTCGCCCTTGCCGCAGTCCCTGAAGCACTACGCCACGGCATCGCCATTCGCGTGGATAGCCATTACCACATTCAGCATGACAAGGTGATGATTGTTGATGGCCGGATCCTGGAAACAGGTTCATTCAACTACACCCCCACCGCTGAGAAGGTTAACAGCGAAAATATTCTGGTTCTCAGGCATGTACCCCGCGTGATTACACTGTATCAGCAACACTTCGAGACACGATGGCGGTATGGTGTGCCATACCAAAAAGGCGACCTTGCTTAAAACAGATAGCCGAACACGCCTGAAGAGCCTGAATGCCTCTTCTGCTGTTAGCGCGGGCTAACAATTTACCTTGCTGCAGAAGAGATAATATTATTCAGGGCGCGTATATTGGTGGTAATCCTTTTCTTACGCCAATAACACCCGGTTCGAGGTATTGATGAACGGTGAACTCAATCCGGCGGATTCCGCAATGAACAATCCCCTGCCCCCGGTTCTTCTCATTCAGGTGGGTACCGCGCCTGACACGCTAAAGACAGAGCACGGCGATCTGCCGGTATGGTTCAGCAGGGCGATGGCACTCACTTCTGATGCTATTCAGGTCGTGAAAGTATTCAAGGGTGAACCTCTTCCGGAACCCAATCCCGGTCGGGTCGCGGTTATCACCGGATCCTGGCACATGGTGACGGATAAGCTGGCGTGGAGCGAGGAGACGGCGCGATGGATACGTCGTGCCGTCGCGGTTGACATGCCGCTGTTTGGCGTCTGCTACGGTCATCAGCTCATGGCATATGCGCTGGGTGGCGTGGTGGATTACCATCCGCAGGGTCGCGAAATGGGGTGTCTGGAAATAAACCTGACAAAAGCAGGTGCAGACGATCCGCTTACCGGCGGGCTTTCGCAAGGGTTTATGGCCCATCTTACGCATATGCAAACCGTCACGCAGCTGCCTGCAGGTGCGCAATCGCTGGCCTCATCTCCCCACGATAAAAATCAGATCATCCGCTACGGTGCAAAAGCCGTCTCGACCCAGTTTCATCCAGAATTTACACCGGGCATTGCAGCGTCACTGATTCAACTGCGGACTGAAACTCTCCTTAGCGAAGGGCGGGATCCTGCCGCTATGCACAGTGCGCTGACTGATGCAGCTGATGCCAGGGAACTCCTTAAGACATTTGTCTCCCTAGCACTGATGGACCAGCCCCGGTACGAATACGCGACGAACCGCTGAGGGGATTGTGAAAAAGTCCGTACTCCGGCCGCTCAGCACGCAGGTATTAAGCGCACCCCGTCGACCTTATTCAGCCATAATTAGCGGTATATGTGGCGCGGACGTTTTCGGCAGATGGCCCGACAAGCGAGGATCTGGCGAAACCTCAACCTGTAATGCGTAGGGTTTAAACCCTGAGCGGATATAGAATTTCAGCGCAGCAGGATGATCGAAAGTGCACGTATGAACCCAGAAGCGCTTAATAGGTTTTGACCATGCCAGTTCGATTGCCTTATCCATCAACTGCCCTCCCAGCCCCATGCCCGTGGCATTGGATGTCAGGCCGAAAAAAGCCAGCTCGCACTCGCCGGACTCGCGAAAATCAAGCTCGAGTAAACCAATCTCTTTATCGTCCTTACGCAGGACATACACCTCTACCGCGTTGTCACGCAAAATAGCCGAAAGCCTGGCGTCGTCCATGATGATACGTGAAAACCACAGCCACTCTTCGCCCACCCGACGGTATAATTCCCGATAATCCTCCAGAGCCGTACCATCAAACGCATGCAGCGCAATACCCTCAGAAAAGGTGTTCTTGCCGGTGTCAGGCTTCTCAACCATTTCCAGACAGGTCACTACCGTCGCCAGATGTCCGGCAGGAACATCTGAATAGCCCATGGATACGATTTGTTTCTCTTTACTCATCCGTTTCTCCCCTTTGTGAGGCCCGTTGTGCCAGAAATCGATTCCTGAAAATGCTTTATCGCCTGGGGTCAGGGCATGACCATGCTTTAAATCGCCACCAGATGCCGGACGCCCTGGGCCTCCATTTCATCGCCGCGACCACGCTGCACGATTGTCCCCCGGGACATCACCAGATACTGATCGGCAAGCTCGGCGGCAAAATCATAGAACTGCTCCACCAGCAAAATCGCCATATCACCACGATTCGCCAACCCGCGGATAACGGCCCCAATCTCCTTGATGACCGACGGCTGAATCCCTTCGGTGGGTTCATCCAGAATCAGCAGTTGCGGCTTACAGGCCAGCGCCCGCCCAATCGCCAGCTGCTGCTGTTGCCCGCCGGACAGATCCCCTCCCCGCCGCTGCTTCATGTCGCGTAACACCGGAAACAGGTCATAAATCTCTTCCGGTACGCTTTTCGCCTGGCGGCCGGAAAAACGCGACAACCCCATCAGCAGGTTCTCTTCTACGGTGAGGCGAGGAAAAATCTCTCTGCCCTGCGGGACATAGGCGATCCCCTGCTGCACCCGCTGGTGCGGGCTGCGGGTGTTAATCTGTTTTCCCTGCCAGTGAACGGTGCCCGATTTCGCCGGGATCACCCCCATCAGGCATTTTAACAAGGTCGTTTTCCCCACCCCGTTGCGCCCGAGCAGACAGGTGATTTCGCCTGATGGAACGTCGAAGGATAAGCCGCGCAGGATATGGCTCCCGCCGTAATACTGATTTAACTCTTTAACCTGTAACATGTCAGCGCCCCAGATAAACGTCGATAACCTGCTCATTGGCCTGCACGTCGCGCAGCGAGCCCTCGGCTAAAACCTGCCCCTGATGCAGGACGGTGACATGGTCAGCAATGGTTTCCACAAACCCCATGTCATGCTCCACCACCATCAGAGAGTGTTTCCCTGCCAGGGTACGAAACAGCTGCGCAATGTAGTCCGTTTCCGCGTCGGTCAGCCCGGCGGCGGGTTCATCCAGCAGCAGTAAATGCGGCTCCTGCACCAGCAGCATGCCAATTTCGAGGAACTGTTTTTGCCCGTGCGAGAGCAGGCCCGACGGGCGATGGCGATGCTCCCCCAGCCTTAAGAGCTGCAGCACCTCATCGATGCGATCACGCTGCTCGCCGTTCAGTTTTGCCCGCAGGCTGGCCCAGACCGACTTATCGGTTTTAAGCGCGATTTCCAGATTTTCCATCACGCTCAGGGCTTCAAATACCGTCGGCTTCTGGAATTTGCGTCCAATCCCCGCCCGGGCGATCTCGACCGGCGACATCCCCATCAGGTCGATATCCTGGTCGTAGGTCACCTTCCCGCTGTCCGGTCGGGTTTTACCGGTAATCACGTCCATCAGCGTGGTTTTCCCCGCGCCGTTTGGCCCGATGATGCAGCGCAGCTCCCCCACGCCAATGGATAATGAGAGATTGGTCAGGGCGCGGAAAGCGTCGAAGGTCACGTTGATATTTTCAAGCTGCAGCACCGGATCGGTGGTATCCCGGTAACGGTCCTGCAGCTGCGGCTGGGTAAACAGTGAATCAGTCATGCTTCCTCCGTTTGAGCAGGCCAATCACGCCGCGCGGGAGAAAAAGCGTGACGAGAATAAACATCAGTCCAAGGAAAAACAGCCAGTAATCCGGGAAGGCGACAGTGAACCAGCTCTTGGCCCCGTTAACGATCCCGGCCCCAAGGATTGGGCCAATCAGCGACCCGCGTCCCCCCAGTGCCACCCAGATCGCCGCCTCAATCGAGTTGGTGGGCGACATTTCGCCGGGGTTAATAATCCCCACCTGCGGCACATACAGGGCACCTGCCAGGCCACACAGCACCGCAGAGAGCGTCCAGACAAATAGCTTGAAGCCTTTCGGGTCGTAGCCGCAGAACATCAGCCGGTTTTCCGCATCGCGCACGGCGGTCAGCACCCGGCCATACTTGCTGCGGGTGAGCAGCACGCCAATCGCCAGCGATCCCGCCAGCAGCAGCACGGTGGCGATAAACAGCGCGATGCGGGTGCCGGTTGCCGACACCGGAAAGCCCAGCAGAGTGGTAAACCCGGTAAATCCGTTGTTGCCGCCAAAACCCGTTTCGTTACGGAAAAACAGCAGCATCCCGGCGTAGGTCAGCGCCTGGGTCATGATCGAGAAGTAAACATCTTTGATGCGCGAGCGGAAGGCAAAGTAGCCAAACACCAGCGCCAGCAGGCCCGGCACCAGCACGATCAGGCACAGCGCCCAGGCAAAATGCTGGGTTCCCGTCCAGAACCAGGGTAGCTCGGTCCACGAGAGGAAAGACATAAACGCGGGCAGCCCTTCGCCGGAGGCCTGGCGCATCAGATACATCCCCATCGAATACCCGCCGAGGGCGAAAAACAGTCCGTGCCCCAGTGACAGCAGCCCGGCGTAGCCCCACACCAGATCCAACGCCACCGCAACTACGGCATAGCACAGAATTTTACCGACCAGCGTTAGCGTATAGGTGGAGATGGCCAGCGGGTTATCGGCCGGTAGCAGCGCGAGAAAAGGCAGCACCAGCAGCGCTGCCAGAATGAGCGAGGCCAGCGTGCCGGTCAGGCGCGGCGCGCGTCGGACCATCGTCAAGGTGATAGGTTGGCTCATCAGTCAATTACCCGCCCTTTGAATGCAAACAAGCCTTGCGGCCGCTTTTGAATAAACAGCACAATCAAGATCAGAATGGCGATCTTGCCCAGCACCGCACCGATTTGCGGCTCCAGCACTTTATTGAGCAGACCCAACCCCAGCGCCGCCACCACCGTTCCGGCCAGCTGTCCGACGCCGCCGGTCACCACCACGAGGAACGAGTCGATAATGTAGCCCTGCCCCAGCTCCGGGCCGACGTTGCCCAGCTGCGACAACGCCACGCCGCCGAGTCCGGCGATACCGGACCCTAACCCGAACGCCAGCATGTCAATACGTCCGGTCGGCACGCCACAGCAGTCGGCCATTCGGCGGTTTTGCGTCACCGCCCGCACGTTCATCCCCAGACGGGTTTTATTCAGCAGCAGCCAGGTCAGGGTTAATACCCCGATAACAAAGACGATCACCGCGATGCGGTTATACGGCAGGACCAGGTTGGGCAGAACCGCCCAGCCGCCGGAGAGCCATGCCGGGTTGGCGACCTCGAGGTTTTGCGATCCGAACAACACGCGCACCAGTTGGATCAGCATCAGGCTGATCCCCCAGGTCGCTAGCAGCGTTTCCAGCGGTCTGCCGTACAGGTGGCGAATAACGGTGCGCTCAAGGATCATTCCGACGCAGGCGGTGATCGCAAATGCCACCGGCAGCGCCACCAGCGGGTAGAACATCAGCCAGTCGGGGGCGAGGCGCTGAAACAGATCCTGCACCAGCCAGGTGGAGTACGCGCCGAGCATCAGCATTTCGCCGTGCGCCATATTGATCACCCCCAGCAGGCCGTAAGTGATCGCCAGCCCCAGCGCCGCCAGCAACAAAATCGAGCCCAAAGAGATGCCGCTGAACGCCTGCCCCAGCCAGTCGCCCCACTTCAGGCGCTGCTGCACCTGCTTAAGGCTCTCTGCGGCGGCGGCACGCACGGCGGCGTCCGGCTCATTTTGCGGCTGCGTCAGCCGTATCAGGCTGCCCTGTACCTGCGGATCGCTGGTTTCGCCCAGCAGCGTAACCGCCTGCAGGCGCAGGTCGGCCCGGCTGTCGGAGAGCTGTAAGTTCGCCACCACAATGGCGAGTGCGCTGTGCACCGCGTCGTTATTCTCCGCCGCCAGTCGGGCGTTAAGGAAGGGCAGCTGGTCGGCCTGGGCGCTATTTTGCAGGGTCTGCGCCGCCCGCAGGCGCACGCTGTCGTCGTCGCTGACCAGCTGATGCATCGCCAGCGCGCTGGCCACCAGGCCACGAATGCGGTTATTCATAAACACTTTTTTCATCGCGCCCGTGGGCGTGACATCGCCCTCCAGCGCCACCGGTTTGTCGCCCTGCCCGACGAAGAGCTGGCCGTTCGAATCGACAACCACCGTTTCGTTATTCAGCGCCTGCAACAGCGGCAAACGCGATGCCTGGGGCGCGGCAGACCACTGCTGGAGCAGCTGCGCCTGCTGCGTGCGGCTGGCCTTACCGTAGTCAGCGGCGGGTCCAGCCTGCGCCGACGCGGTCATCAGCAGCCAGCTGAAAAGAAGAAAGCCCAAAGCCGGGAATATTTTCATGGTGTCAGCGTCTTTTGATGGGGGAACATTCACCCGCTGACAGGGGCAGCAACCCTGCCCCTGTCGCCTACCCTACGGGTTTATTTACTGGCGGTAACCACCGGGGTCTCCGGTTTTTTATCATTGCCCGCGATGTACGGACTCCACGGCTGGGCGCGGATCGGCTGGTCGGTATTCCACACCACGTTGAACTGGCCGTTGCCTTCGATTTCGCCAATCATCACCGGTTTGTGTAAGTGATGGTTGGTGGCATCCATGGTCAGCGTATAGCCCGCCGGCGCAACGAAGGTCTGGCCGGCCATCGCCGCCCGCACTTTATCCACGTCGGTGGTGCCCGCTTTTTCAACGGCCTGGGCCCACATATGGATCCCGACGTAGGTCGCCTCCATCGGGTCGTTGGTGACCACCGTGTCTGCGTTCGGCAGCTTGTGGGCTTTAGCATACGCGCGGTAGTCGGCAACAAATTTGGTGTTCACTGGATTGGTGACCGACTCAAAGTAGTTCCACGCCGCCAGATGGCCGACCAGCGGTTTGGTGTCGATCCCGCGCAGCTCCTCTTCACCGACGGAGAACGCGATAACCGGCACATCCGTCGCTTTGATGCCCTGGTTTGCCAGCTCTTTATAGAACGGAACGTTAGAGTCGCCATTGATGGTGGAGATCACCGCCGTTTTGCCGCCCGCAGAGAATTTTTTGATGTTGGAGACGATGGTCTGGTAATCGCTGTAACCAAACGGGGTGTAGACCTCTTCAATGTCTTTGTCCTGGACGCCTTTCGCATGCAGGAACGCGCGCAGGATTTTGTTTGTGGTACGCGGGTAGACGTAGTCAGTGCCCAGCAGGAAGAAGCGTTTTGCGCTGCCGCCGTCTTCGCTCATCATGTACTCCACCGCCGGGATCGCCTGCTGGTTAGGCGCTGCGCCGGTGTAGAACACGTTCGGCGACATCTCTTCCCCTTCATACTGCACCGGGTAGAACAGCAGACCGTTCAGCTCCTCGAATACCGGCAGCACCGATTTACGCGAGACCGACGTCCAGCAGCCAAACACGACCGCCGCTTTATCCTGCGTCAGCAGCTGGCGGGCCTTTTCCGCGAACAGCGGCCAGTTAGAGGCCGGATCCACCACTACCGGTTCCAGCTGCTTGCCCAGCACCCCGCCTTTGGCGTTGATTTCGGCAATCGTCATCAGCGCCATGTCCTTCAGCGGGGATTCCGAGATCGCCATGGTGCCGGAAAGGGAGTGCATGATCCCCACTTTAATGGTCTCTGCGGCGTAAACCTGCAACGAGAAGCCCATGCTCACAACGGTGGCTGACAGGGCAAATGCTTTCAGTAAAGAACGTCTTTTCATGACCAAACCCCTAAATGAGAGTGAAACATTATTTTCCCCACCGCACGGTGGAGCAGGAACCACAACTAAGGTGAAACGGGTTGTAAACTGGCCTGCTGAAGCCGGTGTAAGGTGATTTGTCTGACCTCGGCTTTACTCTGTGAAATGTGTGCCGTCAGAATGCGCTGCGCCTCCTCGGTTTGCTGTTTCAGGATCGCCTCTAACACCTGGGCGTGTTCGTTATAGGTCGCCTCGACCCGGTCCTTACGGGTGAAATCAAGGTGGCGGATGATGCGCATTTTCTCGGTTAGCTCCACGTGGACCCGCGCCATCTCCGCGTTACCGCTGGCCCGTACCAGAGTGGTATGAAAGGCCTCATCCTGGCGCGACAGGGCTTTACCCGGCGTCATGCGTTCCGCGTCAATCCAGAAGCTGACCAGTTCCGTCAGATGACTGGCGCAGATCGCAGGCGGCATCGCGCACAGGCGCTTCACGGCTTCCCTTTCCAGTACGATGCGAAAGTCGTACAGCGCTTCGTAATAGCTAAAGTCGAACGGTTTAACCTGCCAGCCGCTGCGGGAATAGACCTGCACATAGCCTTCATGCTCAAGCCAGAACAACGCCTGGCGCACCGGCGTCCGGCTGGCCGCCATGCGCTCAGAGATTTCGTTTTCGCTGAAATGCGCCCCGGGCATCAGCCGAAAATCGAAAATGTCGTTTTTCAGCGCGTGATAAATGCGCTCGGCCAGCCCCACCGGGCGCTTTTTACCGTTTTTATCGCTCACCGTCGCCATCGCTTATTCCAGCCACAGCAGGGTGTCGCCGGGGCTTACCGGACGTCCGGGCTGACAGCCGATGCGTTTCACCACCCCTGCCTGGGGTGCGGTAATCGCCAGCTCCATTTTCATCGCTTCGACGATGATCAGCGTCTGACCGGCTTCAACCCTGGTACCGGGTTCCACCAGCACTTTCCAGATATTGCCGTTCATGTCTGCGGTCACCGGCAGGGCCGCTTCGTCGATAACCTCCTCCGCAGGCGGGAGGGGAATGTCGATCGCTGCCTGCTGGTCATCGAGCTGCCAGCGTTCCACTTCGGCCTCAAACGCGGTGGACTGATGCTGACGGAAACGGGCAATGTCCTCTGCATGGTCCTGCAGGAACTGCAGATGCGCCGGGAAGTCGAACACCGTCTCCTCGATGCGCACCGTGGCGCGCCCTTCGCGGAAATCGTCCCGCAGCTGAATCAGTTCCTCTTCGCTGACCGGGTAGAAACGCACCTGGTCAAAGAAGTGCAGCAGCCAGGGTTCTCCCGCGCTGAACTGTTCGTTTTTAAGGAATTTGTTCCAGATGGGTAAGGTGCGCCCCACCAGCTGGTACCCGCCCGGGGAGTCCATGCCATAAATACACATGTACATCCCACCGATGCCCACGGTGCCCTCGGCGGTAAAGGTGCGCGCCGGGTTGTATTTGGAACTGAGCAGACGATGGCGCGGGTCAATCGGTACTGCGCAGGGCGCGCCGAGATAAACATCACCGAGGCCAAGAATTAAGTAGCTGGCGTCAAAAATCGTCTCTTTGACCGCCTCGCGGTTCGGCAGACCGTTGATGCGCTGAATAAAATCCACGTTATTGGGCAACCACGGCGCACTCGCCCGCACGGTGTCGGTATAGCGGCTAACGGCATCCAGCGTGGCGCTGTCTTCGAACGCCATCGGCAGGTGGACGATACGGGACGGGACTTTCAGCTGGCTGACATCGCCAATCAGTGATTCCAGCTCCAGCAGCAGCGCCACCAGCGCCTGCTGGCTGAGGGCGAGGCTGTCGTAGCGGATCTGCAGAGAACGCACCCCCGGCGAAAGCTCTTTGATCCCAGGATGCGCCAGGGTGCGCAGGTGCTCCATCAGCAGGTGGACGCGCAGGCGCAAGGCCAGATCCAGCACGTTATCGCCGTACTCAATCAGGATGTAGTTGTCCCCCGCCTGACGGTAGACAATGGCGGGCGTGGCGAGCGTGGCGGGTAACGCGACCAGCGCAGCGGCAGAAACGCCCTCCCGGTCGGCCAGTGAAGGCACAGCAAAGGTCGCCAGCGCCGCGCTGTGCAGGGTTTCAATGCTGCGCTGCTGGGCTTTTTCGCGCGCCACCGCATCTTCCACGCTGATCGGGTAAAAGCGGATCCGATCCCCGGGTTTGACCTGGCCCACTTTCCACAGCTCGGCTTTGGCAATGGTCACCGGGCAGACAAACCCGCCCAGGCTTGGGCCATCCTGGGTGAGGATCACCGGGAAGTCGCCGGTAAAGTTAATGGCACCCATCGCGTATTCGCAGTCATGGACGTTGGACGGGTGCAGCCCCGCTTCCCCGCCGTTCGGCCGGGTCCAGCTCGGTTTTGGCCCTACCAGACGCACGCCGAGGCGGTTGGAGTTGTAATGCACCTGCCAGTCGCTGGCAAAAAAGGTATCAATCGCCTCCTGAGTAAAGAAGTCCGGTGCACCGTGGGGGCCGTACAGCACGCCAATGCGCCAGATATCGTCGTAGGTGGGGATCAGTGACCCTGAGAGGGCTTTGGGTTCACTCACCGGTGCAGGGGTGGTGCAGGCAGCAAGCAACGGATTCGAGACGGGCAGCAGGTCCGCCACCCGCAGCGTGCGTCCGGCGTGGCCGCCAAACTGGCCCAGCGCAAAGGTCGAACGACTGCCGAGGTATTGCGGCACATCCAGGCCATTGCGCACGGCAAGGTAGCCGCGACAGCCGCTTCGGGCGCGCCCCAGCGTCAGGGTCTGACCGGCCGCCACCGACACCGGCTGCCACAGCGGCACCGGCTCACCGTCCAGCAAGGCCTGGCAATCGGCCCCGGTCAGGGCAATCAGCGCCGCAGTGTGGAATTGCAGAACCGGCCCCTGCAGGGTGAACTCCAGCCCGGCTGCGGATTCATGGTTGCCGACGATGCGGTTGGCCAGGCGGAAGGCAAAATCATCCATCGGGCCGGAAGGCGGGACGCCGATATCCCAGTAGCCCAGACGCCCAGGATAATCCTGGACGCTGCTCCAGGTGCCGGGCTGGATCACTTCAATCACTGCTGAGGTTGCGATCACACTGTCGAGCATTCGCGTCCAGACGCTGCCGGTGCGGAAGGCCTCGCTGGCGGTAATCTGACGCAGATAGTCCAGATTGGTGGTGATGCCGTGCAGGCGCGTGGCGTTCAGCGCGGTGTGCAGTTTTTCCAGCGCCGCTTCGCGGGTTGGGGCATGCACAATCAGTTTGGCAATCATCGGATCGTAAAAAGCGCTGACCTCGCTGCCGGTGGTCACCCCGGTGTCGATGCGCACGTCCTCTGGAAAGAGCACTTCGGTTAACACGCCAGGGCTGGGCTGGAAGTTTTTCAGCGGGTTTTCCGCGTAAATGCGTACTTCCATGGCGGCCCCCTGCGGGGCCTGCTTCAGCCGTGCCCAGTCGATAGATTCTTCAGCCGCCACGCGCAGCATACACTCCACCAGATCCAGCCCGGTGACGCATTCGGTTACCGGATGCTCAACCTGCAGGCGGGTGTTCACTTCGAGGAAGTAAAAAGCATCCAGCGCGGCATCATAGATAAACTCCACCGTCCCGGCGCTGCGGTAATTCACCTGCTTACCGAGCTGCACGGCGGCCGCCAGCAGCGCCGCGCGGGTGCTGGCGGGCAGGTTGGGTGCCGGAGTCTCTTCCACGACTTTCTGGTTGCGGCGCTGCAGGGAACAGTCGCGCTCGCCGAGCGCCACCACGTTGCCTTTCCCGTCGCCAAAAATCTGCACTTCTATATGACGCGCCCGGTCAACGCAGCGCTCGACAAACACCCCTGCATCGCTGAAAAACTGCTCCCCCAGCCGACGCACGCTCTCCCACGCCTGCCCCAGAGCGTCGGCATCGGCGCAGCGCGTCAGGCCGATCCCACCGCCGCCCGCGGTACTTTTCAGCATCACCGGGTAGCCAATAAACTCCGCAGAGGCCAGCGCCTCTTCCAGCGAGTTCAGCAGCCCGGTTCCCGGCGTCATCGGCACGCCCGCCAGTGCGGCCAGCTCGCGGGCGCGGTGTTTGAGGCCGAACTCACCAATCTGCTGCGCCGTAGGGCCAATAAAGACGATCCCGGCCTGCTCGCAGGCATCGGCAAAGGGCAGGCTTTCGGAGAGAAAACCGTAGCCCGGCCAGATGGCCTGGGCGCCAGTTTGCCGGGCCGCGGCAATAATCTTGTCGATCCTGAGATAGCTGTCGCTGGCCTTCTCGCCCCCCAGCGGGATGGCGATATCGGCCTGTCTGACGTGCTCGGCATTTTTATCCGCATCGGAATAGACCGCCACGCTGGCGATCCCCAGACGTTTCAGCGTGCGCATCGCGCGACAGGCTATTTCACCCCGGTTGGCTATCAGTACGGTATTAAACATGGCGCGTCTCCTGGCGGGCAACCCAGTGACGCCAGCCTTTGAATTCAGTAATGTCGGTGGCATCGTGCAGCGCCGCCGGTTCACAGATAAACCCCTTCACCCAGCGCCCGTCGCCGAGCTCCAGCGAACCGATACCCAGCGGGGCCGGAATTTCCGCAACAAACTCCCCAAACCGCGCCAGCGGGATATCCCACAGCTCCACCTGAATGGCCGCGCCCGAAGCATCCCGGGCAATACCCGGTTTGGCGGGCTGGGTGTTAGCCAGCGCATACAGGCGATAGCAAGGGGCGGTTTCGGTGGCCTCGACAAACACTGCCTGGCGGGTAGTGAGCTGGGCGTTAAGCGGCATTCCGCGCAGGTGCGCCCCAACCACCGCCACCCGCACGTGGTGAGAAGAGACCGGAAGCGTGGCCCCTGCCGCGTCGAAGGGCTGCCCGGTGGCACCCAGCGGTAACGCCAGCTGTCGCTGCCAGCGCAGGCCAAAATCTGCCAGCGCCCGGTCATGCCATGCCGGGGCAAGCAGGGTGATGCCCGCAGGCAGCCCGTCTGCCCTGAACGGGGCGGGCAGCGCCAGGGCGCTGAGGTCGGCCAGGTTGGTGAAGTTGGTGTAGGTGCCAAAATGCGAGTTGTAGCGGACAGGCTCCTGCTGCATCTCTTGCAGGGTATGAATGGTGGGTGACGTGGGCACCACCAGCGCATCCACATCGCGTAAGGCATGCTGGATTTTTTGCGCCAGCTCAGCGCGCAGATATTCGGCGTTGAACGCGTCCACCGCGCTGTAGTTCAGCCCGGCAGAGATAATGGCGTGGACGGTAGGATCCATCTGTTCCGGGTGATCAAGCATCTCGCCGACGGCGGCGGTCCGCTCGGCGACCCACGGCCCCTGATACAGCTGCTCGGCAAGCTGATAAAACGCCGAGAAATCAATCGGCTTGAGGGTTGCGCCACTGGCTCGCAGGGCGTCCAGCGCGCGCTCCCAGGCCGCCTGGGCCTGCGCATCATCAAAGAAGCGTAATTCGGACGGGATTGCCAGCAGCGGCACAGCCGACATCGCCGCAGGGGCGGTCGCTGGATGGGTGCGGGAGTAAGCGTCAGCGTTGTCCGCGCCGCCCGCCAGGGAGGCAATATAAAACGCATCTTCAACCGTCAGGGCAAACACCGACAGCGTGTCATTCAGACGACAGGCAGGCAGCACCCCGGTCGCCGGGAGCCAGCCCTTGGTGGGCTTGAGGCCAACAATGTTGTTAAACCCGGCAGGCACGCGGCCCGACCCGGCCGTGTCGGTACCAAAGGCAAAGGGCACCAGACCACGGGCCACCACGGATGCCGACCCCGAGCTGGACCCGCCGCTGACGTAATCCGGGTTAAAGGTATTGGGCACCGCACCGTAAGGGGAACGCGTCCCGACAAGCCCGGTAGCAAACTGGTCAAGATTGGTTTTACCGATCAGGATCGCACCCGCCGCCTTCAGGCGGGCCACGGCGGTGGCATCTTCCTCAGCCACAAATTCAAATGCCGGACAGGCGGCGGTGGTCGGCCAGCCTGCCACATCGACATTGTCTTTTACCGCAAAAGGAATACCGAATAACGGCAACGCGTCGGGGTTACTGCGATACAGGGGCAGAACCGCGTCTATTTGCGCCTGCAGCTGCGCCGGACTGGCAATCGCAATCCAGGCGTTATCATCAGTCGACAGTGCAGCAAGATGATCTTTTAAGAGGGCAAAAACGTCATCGCTATTCTGCTTAATGTGCTGCTGCCATGCCGCCACTGTTTTTCCGGTCATTAACGTCATTGTTGAATCCCTGCTGGTATACAAGATGGAATTCATTTAGCAATACGCATGCCAGATATTTAACCTGTTGATTTTAAGAAGTTATATATATAAAAACCTAGTGCGGATTTATTTATCGCACTCTTTATGAACATCAAAGCGTTATTTCAGTGCAGCGTAATATTGGAAATGCCGATATTACTAGCCGCCATCAGAATAATAAGTTATGACGCAAAATAAGCGGTTATACAAAATATTCGCACGGTCGGCTCCCTCTCCATTAAGGGAGAGGGCTGGGGTGAGGAGGAGCATGCGGCTCCGGTAGTGGTTCCGTTCACTTTAGTCCGTGCCGATCACGCCTGACGAAACGCCTCAAGCCGCTTAATTTGCCGTCCATCGCGGTCAAAATTCTCCGCTGCCAGCCACCCGCGCAGCGCGGCATCCCTGTCTGGCCATTCGCTATCGATAATCGACAGCATGTCGCTGTCGCGATTGCGCCCTTTGCGCACCAGCTTCTGTCGCAGACGCCCTTCCCAGCTAAAGCCCAGCCGCTGTGCAGCCCGACGCGAGGCAATATTCATGGAATCGCACTTCCACTCCAGACGGCGATAGCCCCGTTCAAAACCGTATTTCAGCAACAGCCAGACCGACTCGGTCCCGAGCGGGGTATTTTTCATTTTTCGCGACCAGGTGACATGGCCAATCTCCACCGAACCCAGCTGCTGCTCAATCGCCATATAGCTGACCAGACCGACCGCCTGCCCGCTCTGCAGATCTATCACCGCAAAGGGCACCAATCCCCGATCCTGCACTTTCCCTTCGACCCAGACGGCGGTGTCCGCCACGCTTGCAGGCTGACAGCTGGCAAGCCAGGTCCAGTCGCTGTCATCGCCCAGCGCGTAGGCCGCGAACAGATCCCCGGCATGCCGGTCGGCGTCCAGCGGCTCCAGCCGACAAAAATGCCCTTCCAGTACCCCACGTTCTAATACTCTGGCCCCCTGCCAGTCGGGAACCGGGTCGTTAACGGTCTGCCCCCAGCGATTGATTTCCGGCATGTTGCTACCCCTATTCTTAATGATATGACCCGGCTAATAACCATAAATTTTTCTTTATGCACTGACGTAATAAGCTAAGCAGAATTTAGACTTTCCTTAATGTTTCCCGCCCCCCTAACGTAACCCACCAGAAAACAATCAAAAACAAATATTCAGGGAATCTATGACTAAAAAATTACTTCCGTTACTGGTGCTGGCCGCGCTGTCGGCAACCGCCCATGCCGCAACGCCCCCCAATACGCTGGTGGTGGCCCAGGGTCTGGATGACATCGTCAGTCTCGATCCGGCCGAAGCCAACGAGCTTTCCAGTATCCAGACCGTGCCAAGCCTGTATCAACGCCTGGTTCAGCCTGACCGCAATAACCCGGAAAAAATCACCCCAATTCTGGCCGAAAGCTGGGAAGCAGATGCCGCAGCCAAGACCCTGACCATCAAGCTGAAACCCGACGCGAAATTCGCCTCCGGCAATCCGCTGCGTCCGGAAGACGTTATTTTCTCGTATACCCGCGCCATTACGCTGAACAAATCACCGGCCTTTATTCTTAACGTGCTGGGCTGGGAGGCGGGCAATATTGCCAGCCAGTTGAAAAAAGTGGATGACCATACCCTGCAGCTAAGCTGGACGGCGGACGTCAGCCCTTCCGTGGCGCTGAACATTCTCTCTACCCCGATTGCCTCAATCGTGGATGAAAAAACGGTCGCAGCAAACGTGAAGGGCGACGACTTTGGCAACGGCTGGCTGAAAATGCACTCCGCAGGCAGCGGCGCGTACAAAATGCGCGTCTATCAGCCGCATCAGGCCATCGTGCTGGAAGCCAACGACACCGCCCCTGGTGGCGCGCCGAAGCTGAAGAACATCATTATTAAAAACGTGCCGGACCCGGCCTCCCGTCGCCTGCTGATTGAGCAGGGCGATGCGGACGTTGCCCGCGATCTGGGTGCCGACCAGATCAGCGCCCTCACCGGCAAGCCAGGCGTCAAGGTGCTGAGCATCCCGTCGGCGGAACAGAACTACCTGGTGTTTAACGCCGGGAACAGCGCCAACCCGCTGCTGAATAATCCTGCATTCTGGGAAGCGTCACGCTGGCTGGTGGATTATGAAGGCATTACCAAAGATCTGCTGAAAGGTCAGTATTTTGTTCATCAGAGCTTCCTGCCGGTCGGTCTGCCGGGCGCGCTGGAGAACAACCCGTTCAAATTTGACCCGGCAAAAGCGAAAGAAATTTTAGCCAAAGCAGGCATCAAAGATGCCCACTTCACGCTGGATGTCGAGAACAAGCCGCCGTTCATTACCCTCGCCCAGTCGATGCAGGCGAGCTTTGCCCAGGGCGGCGTGAAGGTTGACCTGCTGCCCGCCGCCGGTAGCCAGGTCTACGCCCGCGTGCGTGCCAAACAGCACCAGGCCGCTATTCGCCTGTGGATCCCGGACTACTTCGATGCCCACTCCAACGCCAGCGCCTTCGCGTGGAACGACGGCAAATCAAGCACCGTGGCCGGGCTGAACGGCTGGCAAATCCCGGAGCTGAACAAAGCCACGCTGGCAGCGTTAGCCGAGCCGGATCCGGCTAAACGTCTGGATCTGTACAAGCAGATGCAGGAGACGCTGCAGCATAACTCCCCGTATGTGTTTGTCGATCAAGGCAAAACGCAGATTGTGGTACGCGATAACGTTAAAGGCTACCAGCAGGGGCTGAATGCCGACATGGTCTGGTACGACAACGTCACCAAGTAATGGGCTTTTCCCCCTCTCTGGTGAGAGGGGGCGCTAAATGAAGAGTTTGTCATGCCACACATTTCCCACAGCCTGATGCGGGCGCTACAGGGGCTTTTCACCCTGCTGCTCACCCTGCTCGGGCTTTTGCTCGTGACCTTTGCGCTATCGGCGCTCTCGCCGGTCGACCGCGTTCTGCAGATTGTCGGCGACCATGCCAGCCAGTCTACCTACGATCAGGTGCGCCACCAGCTCGGTCTGGATCAACCTTTACCGGTGCAGTTCTGGCACTATCTGCGCGATTTACTGCACGGCGATCTGGGCACCGCCAGCGCCACCGGGCAGCCGGTACTGCAGGATCTGCTGCACGCCTTCCCGGCGACCCTTGAACTGGCCACGCTGGCGCTGATTATCGGGGCACTGCTGGGGGTGATGGCGGGCGTGCTGTGCGCGCGTTTCGTCGGCTCACCGCTGGATCTCACGATTCGCACCCTTACCCTGCTCGGTAACTCGGTGCCCATCTTCTGGCTCGGGCTGCTGATGCTGGCGCTGTTCTACGCGAAGCTGCAGTGGAGCGCAGGTCCCGGCAGGCTGGACGATATCTGGCAATACACCGTCGAACCACGAAGCGGATTTGCCCTGATCGACACCTGGCTTTCCGGCGACATGGCGGCATTCAAAAATGCCGCCAGCCATCTGGTACTGCCGGTGCTGCTGCTGGCCTACTATTCGCTGGCCAGCATTACCCGTCTGACCCGCTCGGCCTGCCTTAGCGAGATGAACAAAGAGTACATCCTGCTGGCGCGGGCCAAAGGCGCGAGTGAGATGACCATCCTGCTGCGCCACGTGCTGCCCAATATTCGCAGCACGCTGCTGACGGTAATTGCGCTGGCGTATACCAGCATGCTTGAAGGCGCGGTGCTAACCGAAACGGTCTTCTCCTGGCCGGGGATCGGTCGCTATCTCACCACCGCCCTGTTCGCCGGGGACACCACCGCCATCATGGGCGGGACGCTGATGATTGGCGTCTGCTTTGTGCTGATCAACAACCTGACCGACCTGCTGGTGCGGTTCACTGATCCAAGGGTGCGCTGATGCCATTTTATCTTTTCTTACGCCGCCTGCGCCGCTCACCGGCGGCATTTTGCGGGCTGGTGATTATTACCCTGCTGCTGCTGGTAGCACTGTTTGCCCCCTGGCTGGCCCCGGTGGATCCTAACTGGCAGGACGCCGCCGCGCGCCTGCAGGCCCCCAGCGCGCAGCACTGGCTGGGAACCGACAGCTACGGGCGCGATCTGCTGTCGCGCCTGATCTACGGCAGCCGTCCGGCGCTGGGACTGGTGGCGCTGGTGACGGTCATTACCCTACCGGCGGGCCTGCTGGTGGGCATTCTGGCAGGCTATTACGGCGGCTGGCTGGAGCGGATTTTAATGCGCTTTACCGACGTGGTGATGTCGATGCCGCGCCTGATCCTCGCCTTTGCTTTCGTCGCCATGCTCGGCCCCGGCCTGGTCAACGGCGCGCTGGCGCTGGCCTTAACCACCTGGCCGGCCTATGCCCGCCAGGCGCGAAGCGAAATTCAGCGCCTGCGTCACAGCGACTATCTGGCCGCCGCCGAGATGATGGGCATTCGCGGCGGGCGACTGCTGCTGGGGCATATCCTGCCCCTGTGCCTGCCCTCAGCGATTGTGCGTCTGGCGCTGGATTTAGCGGGCATTATTCTGGCCGCAGCCGGGCTGGGGTTCCTTGGCCTGGGCGCTCGCCCGCCGATGGCGGAATGGGGGGCGATGATCGCCGACGGGATGCAGGTGATTTTCGATCAGTGGTGGATTGCCGCCATTCCGGGCGGGGCGATCCTGATTGCCAGCCTGGCGTTTAACCTGCTGGGCGATGGCCTGCGCGACGTGCTGGAGCCACAACATGACTGAGCAACGCATTATTGTCGACTCCCTGACCATTGATTATCCCGCCGCGCGGGTGGTCAACCAGGTCAGCTTTACGCTTGGCAACGAACGGCTGGCGCTGGTCGGCGAGTCCGGATCGGGCAAATCGATGACCGCCCGGGCATTAATGGGGCTGGTGCGTAAACCCGGTGTGGTCAACGCCCGACAGTTGAACGTGCTGGGGCAGGATCTCACCACCCTTTCGCCACGCGGCTGGCGGCAGCTGCGCGGCAACGACATTGCGATGGTCCTGCAGGATCCGCGCTACGCCCTTAATCCGGTGCAAAACGTGCAGGCCCAGCTCGATGAAGCCCTGACCCTGCACCAGACGCTGCCGCGCCGGGAGCGTCTGGATCGCATTCGGGTGGTCATTAACGCCGTCGGCCTGACCGATGCGGTGCTGAGCCGCTACCCGGGGGAACTCTCTGGCGGGATGGGACAGCGGGTGATGATTGCCATCGCGCTGATTAATAACCCCCGGGTACTGATTGCCGATGAGCCCACATCGGCGCTGGACGCCCGCCTGCGTAACCAGATCCTCGAGCTGCTGGTGGACCAGTGTGAGCAGCGCCAGATGGCGATGCTGCTCATCAGCCACGATTTACCGCTGGTGGCCCAGCACTGTGACCGGGTGCTGGTAATGTATCGCGGGGAGAAAGTCGATGAGATGGCGGCGAATCAACTGCCGCACGCCACACATCCGTACACCCGCACGCTGTGGACCTGTCGGCCCGGGGCCGACACCTACGGGCAGATGCTGCCGACCCTGGATCGCGCGGAGGTGAACAATGGCGCTCGTTAATGTTAATCAGCTGCAGGTTCGTTTTGGCGATAAAGCGGCGGTGGCCGGTGCTGCGTTCACCCTTGAAGAGGGCGAAACCTTTAGCCTGATTGGGGAGTCCGGCTGCGGCAAATCGACCATTCTGCGGGTGCTGGCCGGGCTGCAGCGGGAGTGGCACGGCGACATCTCGCTGCTGGGGGAATCCCTCGTGCCCGGCGCGCGCTTTACCGGCGCGCTGCGACGCAACGTGCAGATGGTGTTTCAGGATCCCTGGGCGTCGCTGCATCCGAATCACACCATTTTGCGCACCCTGGCGGAACCGCTGAATATTCATGGCGAAACCGGCGTGGCAGAGAAAGTGGCCGTCGCGTTGCAGGAGGTTGGCCTGACGCAGGATGCCGGGAAACGCTACCCGCATCAGCTCTCCGGTGGGCAGCGCCAGCGCGTGGCCATTGCCCGCGCCCTGCTGCTGCGTCCGCGCCTGCTGCTGCTGGATGAGCCCACCTCCGCGCTGGATATGTCGGTGCAGGCGGAGATCCTTAATCTGCTTAACCGCCTGAAGCAGCAGCACGGGATGACCTATCTGCTGGTCAGCCACGATGCGGATGTGGTTGCACATATGTCCGATCGGGCGGCGTTTATGGCGAATGGGATCATTCAGCGGATGTTTGACCGGGAAGCCATGCAAAATGGCGAGCACAGGATGGGGTAGGATTTTTGGCCGGGTAAGGCAGAGATGCCACCCGGCCTTGTACAGACTACTTCAGGTTCTTGAGCATTTTCACGGTAGCGTCCAGGTCAATTTCATCTTCTGAGAAGATAAAGGTTTTCCCCTGGAAGGTGGTGATAGCGAGTTTTTTCACGGTCCGCATTTCGCCCGTGTTAGCGGTGGCTTTCGGGGTGATATTGCCCATCAGGCTCTTCACCGACAGCACGCCTTTTTCTTTATCGATCTGGCTGTCGACAGGCTCTTCTTCGCTGTAAACCAGGTAAGACTTGATGGCGGTGATTTTATGGCGCTCACCGTCGAGGAAGATGTATTTGCTATCCGGGACCACTTTCACCGCAAACGCGGACAAGCCTTTATTATTGGTTGTCGGTTCGAACGTTACCGCCGCGTCTTTCTTAATCAGCTCAGGGTTGGCGACCTTAATCACATGAAAATAACGGTTATCACCGTTTTCATCTTTGATAAATCCAAAACCCTTGTCTTCAAACCAGGTTGTGATCGTTCCGTTCATCGCCATTACCGCCTAATTAATCATTTATCAACGCAATTTTTGCAGCGCGCAGTGTAATGCACAATGCCTGCGCAGACCATGTCTTTGGCTTAAGTCTGGACAATAATTTCACCCCACGCGAGTTCTGAATGCCGTTGTCTATACTCAAAGCATTGCCGACAACGGAGCGCGCCATGCCCTTACCCGACTTTCACGTATCCGACCCGTTTACCCTTGGCATTGAGCTGGAACTGCAGGTGGTGAACCCACCCGGATACGATCTCAGCCAGGACTCCTCTGCGCTTATTGCTGCCGTCCAGCACGACATCAAAGCCGGTGAAGTGAAGCACGATATTACCGAAAGCATGCTCGAAATCGCCACCGGGGTGTGCCAGAACATCGACCAGGCTGCAGCGCAATTCTCGACGATGCAGCAGAGCATCCTGCGCGCAGCCGCGCAGCAGCACATTCAGATTTGCGGCGGCGGTACGCATCCCTTCCAGACATGGCAACGTCAGGAGGTATGCAACGACGAGCGCTATAACGTCACGCTGGAGCGCTTTGGCTATCTGATCCTACAGGCAACGGTCTTCGGCCAGCATGTCCATATCGGCTGCAGGAGCGGAGATGAGGCAATTTACCTGCTGCACGGCCTGTCACGCTTTGTGCCGCATTTTATCGCCCTGGCAGCGTCATCGCCCTATATGCAGGGCACCGACACCCAATTCTCCTCTTCGCGTCTCAATATTTTCTCCGGGTTCCCGGACAACGGGCAGATGCCGTGGGTCAATTCCTGGCAGGAGTTTGAAGGGCTGTTCCGTCGCCTTACCCAGACCAGCATGATCGACAGCATTAAAGATCTGCACTGGGATATTCGTCCCAGCCCACACTTTGGCACCGTCGAGGTGCGGGTGATGGATACGCCACTTACACTGGCGCACGCCATTAATATCGCCGGGCTGATTCAGGCCACCGCGCACTGGCTGCTGACCACCCGGCCTTATAAGCATCAGGAGCAGGATTTTCTGCTGTATCGCTTTAACCGTTTTCAGGCGTGCCGCTACGGTATGGCGGGAGTACTCACCGATGTGCACACCGGTGAGCAGAAAACCATCGCGGAGGATGTCGCCTGGCTGCTTGAGCGCGTCGCGCCGTCTGCCCGCAAACTGGGTGCCGGGAGTGCCATTGAGGCCATCACATTAAGGTTGAAGCAGGAAAGGAGTGAGGCGCAAAAGATGCGTGATTTCCTCGCCGACGGCGGTTCGCTCATCACCCTGGTGGAGCGCCACTGCGAGCTGTGGGCCTCGGCGCCCTGAGGCCCACATTGCTTTACGCCGTCATATCCCGGACAATGCGGTTTTTAACCGACAATCAACATCCCTATGAGACACCCGTTAGAATCGCTGTTAACCGCAGGCGGCATTTTGCTGATGGCCTTTCTCTCCGTCCTGCTGCTGCCCGCCCCATCGCTGGGACTGGTGGTGGCGCAAAAGCTGATGAGCACCTTCCATCTGATGGATCTGAACCAGCTCTACACCATTCTGTTCTGTCTGTGGTTTTTACTGCTCGGCACCATCGAATACTTTGTTGCCCGCTTCGTCTGGCGCCGCTGGTTTTCACGGGCGTCGTAAGCCGGTGAAATCGCGCATTCCGTGGATCAGTGCTTCACACCAGGCCGCGTAGTCGTGGCCGCTGGACCACGGATGGAAGCTGACGCGATAGCCTTTCTCCCGTAAGACCTGTTCAAAATCCTGCGTGGTGCGATAGATTCCGCCCCCCGGCCCGGTGGTTTCAAACCTCCCGGCCTGGAGCCAGAAGCGTACCGGATACTGCGGCGACTGCTGATACTGGCGCGTCAGCCAGCCTGGTGCTTCACCTTTCGGCGCCCACCAGTATGAGCCAGAAAGGCTCAGCACGTTGCCAAACAGTCGCGGGTAGCGCAACGCCACCCATGAAGAGGCAATGCCCCCGTAGCTTGACCCCGCCAGCACCGTTTTCTGCCGCTGTATCGCAATCCCCTGCCCACGCAGCCACGGCAGCAGTTCATGGGCCATAAAGTCGGCAAAATCCGGGTTCGGCGGTAACTCCTTGCTGCGTCGGGCGTGATCGAGGCTATCGATAAACACCACATTAACCGCTGGGAGATGATGGCGGGCAATTAACCCATCCAGCACATTGGCAAAATGGTAGTCGTCCTGATAAATCTGCCCATCAAAGAGAATTAACGTCCAGCGTGCAGGCTGTGCGCCACGCGGTTTATAGATCGTCACTTCGCGTGAATTGCCGAGGATTCTGCTGTTAAGCATCTGGCGGCTCAGCGTGCCGTGCACGAGTGGTTGCGTCCTGGCCTGAACGGAGCAATAGCGAGCCGGACTGAGATCGAGCAGCGAATAGCGGTTCCAGCGATCCGTCTGCTGTTCGCCAAAGGTGTCCGGATTGAGCGGATCGGCCTGCGCGCTTACGAGTATCGCCCGTCGCTGATCGCGCGAGGAGCCGTCGATGAGCGGCACATCCGGCGCGAGCTTGTACTGCATCACCGTATCGGCGGGCACGACGTAGCTGCGAAACCAGACGTCGCTGTTGCCCAGACGGAACAACGGATCGTGGTCGCCCGCCGGCGAGCCGAGGATAAAGACGTTATCTCGGGCCCCGCGCCACAGAAAGGTCACGCGCTTGTGGCTTGCGTCAACCGGCTCCACCATCGGCGTTCCCTGCCGAATCTGCGCCTGCCAGAACGCATCGGTACTCCCACCGGCAGAAATTGCTTTTGCCAGCGCCTGCAGCGTCGGGCTTTCAGGCTCCAGCATTTGTCCGCGCGCTAGCGCAGAGGTCTCTTTCATCCGCCACTGAAAACGCCAGGGCTTGCCTGCTTCGCCGTGCAGCACCAGCGAGCTGTTCTGCTTCACCGGTAGGGCAAACAGCAGGGTATGTTCACCGTCGGCGGGTCCCTTCTCGATCAGGGTGCGAATACGGCGGTTTTGTTCATCCAGCAGGCGCGCATCTGTCACGCCGTTCAGCGTGGCAGAGACATAATTTTCACTGAGCTCAGGCAGCACAAAACAGACTTCGCCGCTGGCATCAAACTTCCCCCGCACGTCGCCCTGCAGGGAAGACTGCTCACAGGTCGCCGCCACGGCAGGCAGCGTGCCAATCCCTAACAACAACCCACTCCATACCCTCTTCATTACCGCATGTTCCCCGACGAAATTTGTTACCAACGCTAATGCAAATGGTAATGATTTGCAATATCATCAAAGCGGATTTACCGGTGTTTTATGGCGATAGCAACCAAGGATGTTAAATAAAAATGTTTAAAAATAATAAGATAATGCAGCTCTGGCTTCTGAGTCTGACCACGGTTAGCGTGGCGGCTCAGGCAGATGTAAAAGAAGAAACCATTACCGTGACGCAGGGAACACGTGAAGAACCCACCGCCCCCGTTAAGGGAATTGTGGCGACCAGAACTCTCTCTGCCACCAAAACCAGCGCGGAGATCGTGAAGACGCCGCAGTCGGTGTCGGTGATCACCCGCGATCAGATGGAGATGCAGGACGTGACGTCGGTTTCGCAGGCGCTGCGCTACTCCGCGGGCGTGTTTACCGAGTACCGTGGCTCGTCCAACCGTAACGATGAGGTGTTTGTCCGTGGCTTTAGCTATGTGCCGAAATTCCTCGACGGATTAAGCTTCGGGGCCACCGCCTCGTCACAGACGGGCACGGTTGATCCCTGGCTGCTGGAACGCGTGGAGTTGGTGCGTGGCCCGGCTTCGGTGCTGTTTGGCCAGGTGAACCCGGGTGGGTTGATCAGCATGACCAGCAAACGCCCGACCACGGAGTCCATCCACAACGTTCAGTTCCGCACCGGCAATAACGATCTCGCTGAAGGGGCGTTTGATTTCGGCGGCAAGCTCAGCGACGACGGCCGCGTACTGTATCGCGTGAACGGTATCGCCCGCACCCAGCATAATCAGGTGGACGACTACAAAGAGACGCGGATGGCGATTGCGCCAGCGATCACCTGGTATCCCAACGATCAGACCCGCTTTACGCTGCTGACCAGCTACCAGAAAGATCCCGATGCGGGCTACCGAAACTTCCTTCCCGTGTACGGCACGGTGAAGAGCGTCGACGGTCAATACATCCCGCGCGACTTTAACGTCAGCGATCCGGATTACGATCAATCCTGGCGCGAGCAAACGACGATCGGCTACGAGCTGGAACATCAGTTCGCCGATAACCTTACCTTCCGCCAGAACGCGCGTTACGCCGCCATCAAGCAGAAGTATCGTTATCTGGTCTATGCCACCAGCGCCGCCAACAGCTCGGTGCTGACCCGCCGCGCCCAGCATGAAGAACGCACCACCAACGAGTTTGGTCTCGATAACCAGCTGGAATATCTGGTCGATACCGCTGGCGTCAGCCATACCTTGCTCGGCGGATTCGACTACAAGACCAGCAAAGATAAACAGCTGCTGGCGCGTGGGAGCGGTTCGCAGTACGACCTGGACTGGCAGCATCCGGTTTACGGCATAAACGTGGATGAAAGCACCTTCAGAACGGCGACGGACGAACAGCAAAATCTCGATCAGATGGGGCTGTATCTGCAGGATCAGATGAGCTGGAACAGCTGGGAATGGCTGGTTTCCGGGCGCTATGACTGGAGCGAAGTGCGCACCAGCGACTTCACCGACAGCAGCGTCACCCAGCAGAACGACAGCAAGTTCACCTGGCGTACCGGCCTGCTGTACGCGTTCGACGTGGGTCTGTCGCCGTACATCAGCTATAGCACCTCGTTTGAACCGAATCTGCAAACCAACCGCGCACCGGGCATAGGACCGTTTAAACCGACCATCGGCGAGCAGACGGAAGTTGGCCTGAAGTATCAGCCGGTCGATACCACGCTGATGACTCTGGCGCTGTATGATTTAACCCAGGATAACGTGGCAACTTATAACAGCGCGGAAGGCTGGTTCGAGAACGCGGGCAAAGTGCGCTCGAAAGGCGTTGAGGCGGAGATCCACTCCACGCTGATGGACAACATCAACCTGATTGGCTCTTACACTTACACCGATGCGAAAACCGAGAGCACCACGGTGGCGGGAACCGAAGGCAAAACGCCTGCGCGCATTCCGGCGCATATGGCGTCTGCCTTCGCCAGCTACACCATTCCGGGCGGCGCGCTGAAGAGCCTGACCGCAGGCGTGGGGATGCGTTATATCGGCACCAGCTACGGCGACGCGAAGAACACCTTCAAAGTACCTTCAGTGGATCTGTACGATGCGATGCTGAGCTACGATCTGGGTGAGATGAACCGCAGTCTGAAAGGCGCCAGCGTGCAGTTCAACGTGAATAACGTCGCGGATACGAAGTATGTGGCATCATGCGCAAGCGATACGGCATGCTTCTACGGGATTGGCCGTACGGTAACGGCGACCGTGAATTATCGCTGGTAGACCTCAACGGGCAATGTCGTCACCGTGCCAACATAAATGCCGGGTCCTTACCCGGCCTGGGTTTGATGCGCTCAGTGCGCCCGGCTGTGGTTATCCTTGCGATACGCGCCGGGCGGCTGGTTAAAAGTGCGGGTAAAGATGCGGGTAAAAGTCTGCTGGGAATCAAAGCCGTAGCGCAGGCAGATGTCGTACACCTTTTCATCTGACTCACGCAGATCCCGCGCCGCCAGCAGCAGCTTGCGCTCGCGAATGTAGCGCCCCAGGCTCTCGCCCTTGTATTGCATAAATAACCGCTGCAGGTGCCATTTGGAGTAGCCCGCATGCCGGGCGATCTCGTCGATCCGCAGCGGCTGATGGAGATTGTCGTCGATCCACTCGACGATGGTGTCGATAACCTGAGCGGAAATTGTCATATCGCTCTCCCCCTCTGCTCTTCGATTTAACATTATTCCCACCATGCGCGAAATTGCTGCGTTGCATCATCTACCCGAATCGGCTCGCCGGGCTCAGGCGTCAGCAGCCGATAGTTTTTATCTTTGCTCGCCAGCGTCAGCTGAATCAGCGGATCGTTCCAGGTGTGTTTGGCCAGCACAAAGCGGCCGGAGTGACCGGGTACCACGGACTGCGCATTGAGATCCACCGCCGCCTGCGCCGTTTCGGCGGGCAGCATATGGATGTACTTCCAGTCCATGTCGTACTGTCCGTTCTCCATGATCGCCAGATCAACCTGACCGAACTGCTCACCAATGGCGCTAAAGTGCGGGCCGTAGCCAGAATCGCCGCTGTAGAACACTTTTTTCTGTGGGGTAACAAACATAAAGCTGCCCCACAGGGTCTGATTGCGTTTCAGTCCACGACCGGAAAAATGGCGCGCGGGCAGCACGTGTACGGTTAAGGCGTCGCTGATGCGCACCGACTGATCCCAGTCGCGCTCCTCAATGAGGGTCGGATCCATTCCCCAGTAGCGCAGGTGCGATCCCACCCCGAGCGGCGTGACGACGCGCTTCACTTTTGGCATTAACGCCTTGATGGTGGCGTAATCGAGGTGATCGTAGTGGTCGTGAGAGATAATCAGCAGATCGATATCGGGCATCGTCTCTGCGCGCCACGGATACTCCCCGGCAAAGGCTTTATTCAGGAATGAGAACGGCGCGGCATAGTTGCTGAAGACCGGATCGATCAGGATGCGTTTGCCTGCCAGCTGCAGATACCACGACGAGTGCCCCAGCCAGACCAGCGTATCCTGCTCCAGCGGCAGGCTGGCGAGATCGGTCTTCACCAGCGGCAACGGCGCGGCAGGCCGGGCATTCTGGGTTTTGGTCATCAAAAAGCCCCACCACGCCGCCAGCAGACTCTTGCTGCCGGTGTATTCCGGCGTCGGCAACGCGTTATGGAATTGACCGTCGCGATATTGTGGCGAGGTCTCAATCTCACTCAACTGCACACCCTGTGGCGGCTGGCCGAATCCGGGATTCAGGACAAAGGGTAAACTCGCCGCTGACGCTATAATCATCACTACCACCATGCAAACAATGAAACGCTTTTTCATATCCCGACCCAAATTCGCGCCCCATCCGATGGCCTGCGCGGGCAAAAACTTGCTTATGAGTGAGTAAGCACTCATTATAGGAGGGATGTGAAAGTCGTCAAGAAGCTTTTAATTCTTTGACATTCCGCGTTGCAGGTGCGCAAACGGCATGATTCAATCAAGGTTTTTGAACATTACTGGAGGAAATGCAGTGGCTCGTCCGAAGAGTGAAGATAAAAAACTGGCGTTGCTGGACGCGGCAACCGCCGCCTTTGCCCACTCGGGCATTGCGGCTTCTACCGCGTTAATTGCCCGCAGCGCAGGTGTCGCTGAAGGCACCCTGTTTCGCTATTTTGCCACCAAAGACGATCTGCTTAATGCCCTCTATCTGCACCTGAAACAGGATCTGTGCCAGACCATGCTGGCGAATATGGATCGCGCCCTCACCCAACCGAAAGAACATACCCGCAATATCTGGAACAGCTACGTTGACTGGGGGATCCGCAATCCCGTCGCCCACGGTGCCATTCGCCAGCTCGGGGTAAGTGAGAAGATCAACGCCGAAACCGAACAGGCGGTGCATGAGATGTTCCCGGAGCTGCATGAGCTCTGCCGTCGCCAGATCCGCCCGGTGTTTATGTCCGAAGAATTCCGCCTGTTTGGCGACGCCCTGTTCTTGTCGCTGGCCGAGACCACAATGTCTTTTGCCACCCGCGAGCCGGCGCGCGCCGACGAGTTTAAAGCGCTGGGGTTTGAAGCCATGTGGCGCGCCCTCGCCGACGAGGATGGCAATGGACAGTAAATCCTTGCTGGCCTGCGCCCAACGCGTGGCGCTGGAGCTGCCTTTTACCGAGCACTGCTGGCCGTTTGGCCCGGAGTACGATGTGTTCAAAGTCGGCGGCAAAATTTTTATGCTGATGGGCGTGGCGCACGGTCGCCCGCACGTCAGCCTGAAATCCGATCCGCAAAAATCGCTGCTTAATCAGCAGATTTACCGCAGCATTGAGCCGGGCTACCACCTGAATAAAAAACACTGGATCTCAGTCTACGCCGGAGACGACATCAGCCCGGGGCTGATTGCCGACCTGGTGAACGATTCCTGGAATCAGGTGGTGGATAAACTGCCTAAACGCACCCAGAAGCAGATGCGCCCCGGCGGGTAAGCACGTCTACTTTTTCCTTTTGCGCCCTACCGGGCGAACTTAACCCCAGGAGTAGTTATGGATATCATTTCGGTTGCCTTAAAACGTCACTCCACTAAGGCCTTTGATCCAACAAAAAAACTGACCGCCGAGCAGGCCGAAAAAATCAAAACCCTGCTGCAGTTCAGCCCGTCCAGCACCAACTCACAGCCGTGGCACTTTATCGTTGCCAGCACCGAAGCAGGCAAAGCGCGGGTCGCCAAATCAGCGGCGGGTGGATTTGTGTTTAACGAACGCAAAATGCTGGATGCGTCTCACGTGGTGGTGTTTTGCGCTAAAACTACAATGGACGACGCCTGGCTGGAACGCGTGGTGGATCAGGAAGAGGCCGACGGCCGTTTTGCTACCCCGGAAGCGAAAGCCGCGAACCACAAAGGCCGCACCTTTTTTGCCGACATGCACCGTGTTGATCTGCAAGACGATCATCACTGGATGGCAAAACAGGTGTACCTCAACGTCGGTAACTTCCTGCTGGGCGTAGGCGCGCTGGGTCTGGACGCGGTGCCGATCGAAGGCTTTGACGCCGCGGTGCTGGACGCCGAGTTCGGCCTGACCGAACAGGGCTTCACCAGCGTAGTGGTGGTGCCGGTTGGCCATCACAGCGTGGAAGATTTTAACGCCGCACTGCCAAAATCCCGCCTGCCGTTAAGCACCACAGTTACTGAGTGCTAAGGCTTCTGCGCACGCCGTTCTGCGGCGTGCCAGAGTTCAGTAGAGTAAGACCTGCGGATGTTTAACCCCGCACACCAGCGCGTAGCGGGTCAGGGTATCGAGACTGGCGCGGGTGATATTGGCCTCCATTCTGGAAACAGTGGGCGCACTCACACCCATTCGCTGCGCAACTTGTGCGCGCGTCAGTCCGGCCTGTTCACGCCACTGCGCCAGCATCTGCTGTAAGCGATCTTTACGCGCTTCGGCATCGAACACTGCCTGTACGTCAGAATCGCTCAGCAGCTCAGCACGTAACTCGTCCCAGTCAATGATCTTCTTGCTCATCCAACATCTCGTGTTGTCGTTTTTTCATCCCGGACGATATTAGCATGTAAGGCAATTTGCATTAAAGGCTAATTTTACCTTTCGTGGTTTACCTTACACGCTTTATCCAGGCCAGAACGAAATCGCCTCAATTCCCTGAAAGCCCCTCGCAAAACCCTACTTTCCCCCACTCCCCGCATGCCAGATCCGCTCCGCATAACGTCCTATCACCGCAAGCGAGACCGCCAGCAGCAGGAAGAACAGCACCTTGTGCATGCTGTCCCAGAAGTATTCAAAGTAGCGGGTATACAGGTTGATGCCGAGAAACGTCAGGCCAAAACCGCGCAGCATGCCGTCGTCGGTTTTCAGGCTGATGTAAATACAGATTACCGCCGCCACGGCAAACAGCAGCGCCCACGGCAGTAAGGCCGCGCGGGTGGTGCCGTACCAGCTATCGATATCGTAATTGCCGAAAATCGACATGATCCACAGGGCGATAAACAGGTACATGAGCCCCGTCGCTTTACTGGTGGTGTAGAGATGCCGACGGTGCAGAATGCCTCGCAATCCCCAGCACAGCGCCAGCAGCGCACCGCCGAAGAAGATAAAGCGCACCGGGTAGTTCATCCCCAACCAGTAGGCGCCCCAGCCGGACATGTAGCCCGTTTCGGCACCCAGCCAGCTGCCGAGCGACAGCAGGAAGAACAGCCATACCAGCCCGGAACGACCAAAGTAGCCCACCAGCCCGTACACCGCACAGCCCGCCAGGAACAGCGGCGCGATATGGCCGCTGCCGTTATCCAGTCGCTCCCCCAGCTGCCACAGGGCAATAGCGGTAAACAGCACCCCGGGAAACAAAATGGCTTCGGTGCTGTAGTGCCACTGGCTTTCCTGCCGCTGGCGGCTGAACCCCCACAGGTAAAACCCGACGGCCAGCAGCGCAGGCAGCCCGATACGGGCGAAGGATGAGAAGGAAATGAGATCGATAATCCACGTCATCAGCTCGCTGTCGGCGAACAGACTGCCCAGCGCAATCATGGCGCAGGCCAGTGCCGTCCAGAAGGCGTAGCGGCTCAGGCGCTGCCAGTCGAGAGCGACGCGCTTAAGCGTGCCGGTGAGCCGTTGCGCATCGGCGGCGCTCAGCGCCCCCTCCTGCTCCCATTCGTCGAGTGCGCGACGGATCGTGCGTTCCTGTTTGCGGGTAACCTTCATTTTGCCTGCTCCTCCAGCCATGTCAGCGCTTTTTCTCCGGCGTCATCCACCGGCAGATAGACCAGCAGGCGCGAACCGTTGCGCGGGGCGGAATACCAGTACATCTGCTGGAGCTGAAAATCACCGAGCTGCGGATGCGAGAACAGCTTGAGCTGATTTTCCACGCCGCGCACGTCGTTACGCTGGTGCCATAGCGCTTCGAACTCAGGCGAAACGGCAAAAAAACGCGCCAGTTTAGCTTCCCACGCCGGGTCACCCCGGTGTTCGGCCATCGCCGCGCGAAAATAAGAGACAAAAATTGCGAGTACGTCATCGCGTTTGCCGAGCCGGGCTCGCCACGCCGGATGGGTGAGGAAGAGGTAAATGCAGTTGCGATCTTCCGGCGGGATGTCATTGAAGTCGACCCCCATCAGATGGCCGAAGCTGTCGTTCCACGCCACGATGTCGAAGTTCGGTTTCTGGATGCTGGCGGGTTTCGGCATCAGGGTATCCAGCAGACGCCGCGTGCCCTCGCTGATGCCTTCACAGCAGGCCGCCTGCGGTGCTTCGCCCGGCGGTAACCCGGCCAGCACAAACAGGTGGCGGGCTTCGGTCGGCGAACACTGCAGCGCTTTTGCCACCGCCGTCATTACCACGCTGGACGGGTTCACGTCCCGGCCCTGCTCCAGCCAGGTGTACCAGGTCACACCCACGTCAGCCAGCATCGCCACCTCTTCCCGGCGCAGGCCAGGGGTGCGGCGGCGTCCGCTGCGCGGCAGGCCCAGGCGCTGCGGGTCGAGACTCTCCCGACGGGCGCGCAAAAACGCCCCCAGCTGCCGGCGATTCTCTTCCTGTAACGACAGGGCGGGTTCAATAATCTGCGACATAAGCCCTCCAGCAGGGTAGTGCCAATACCAGTATAAGCAGGAACTGGTACCCGTTTATAAGATAGACGATGCTACGGCTCTTAGCTGAATGACGCAATGGAGTTACCATGAATTCGTCTGCTGTTTCACCGGGTCGCGCCGGACTGATGTTGCTGTTAACCGGCCAGATGCTGCCGTTGATTGATACCTCAATAACCAACGTGGCGCTGGAATCTATCACGCAATCGTTGCATGCCACCGCCACGGAACTCGAGCTAATTGTCGCCCTGTACGGCGTGGCGTTTGCCGTCTGCCTGGCGCTCGGCAGCAAGCTCGGGGATAACCTCGGCCGTCGGCGGCTTTTTATGTGGGGCGTGGCGAGTTTTGGCCTGGCCTCGTTGCTGTGCGGGATGGCTGGCAATATTGAGCAACTGCTGGCGGCGCGCATCGTTCAGGGCGCGGGTGCAGCGCTGATTATGCCGCAGATCCTCGCTACCCTGCACGTGACGCTCAAAGGCTCTGCTCACGCCAAAGCCATCAGCCTGTTTGGCGGTATCGGCGGGATCGCCTTTATCGTCGGACAGATGGGCGGCGGCTGGCTGGTGTCGGCGGATATCGCCGGGCTCGGCTGGCGCAACGCCTTCTTTATTAACGTCCCCATCTGTCTGCTGGTGCTGGCGTTGAGTCCTCGCTACGTGCCGGAAACCCGCCGGGAGCTCCCGTCGCGCATTGACTGGCAGGGCACTGCGTGGCTTGCAGCGATCCTGTGCTGCCTGCTGTTCCCGATGGCGCTTGGCCCGCAGTGGCACTGGTCGTGGCCGCTGAAAGCGATGCTTCTCGCCATTCTTCCGCTGGCCTTGCTGATGGCCGCCAATGCGCGCAAGAAAGAGCGTGAGAACGCCCACCCGCTGATCCCGCCGCGCTTAATGCAGCTCAGCAGCATCCGCTTTGGGGTGTTGATTGCGGTGCTGTTTTTCAGCGTGTGGTCCGGGTTTATGTTCTGCATGGCGCTGACCATGCAGACCGGTCTCGGCATGGCCCCGTGGCAGTCCGGCAACAGCTTTATCGCCCTCGGGGTGACCTATTTTATCTCGGCGTGGTTCGCCCCGCGTCTGATTGCCCGCTACAGCACCAGTAACATTTTGCTGATGGGCCTGGCAATCCAGATAACCGGCCTGCTGGCGCTGATTGTCACCTTCCGCGTCTGGGGCAACGCTAACACCGCCCTGACGCTGGCCCCGGCCACCGGGCTTGTGGGCTACGGTCAGGCGCTGATCGTGAACAGTTTTTACCGCATCGGGATGCGCGACATTCAGCCCGACGACGCCGGTGCCGCCAGCGCGATTCTGAGCACCCTCCAGCAGGCGGCGCTTGGCCTTGGTCCGGCCATTTTTGGGGCCATTTTGCTGCATGCGCTGCAAAACCATCACGGGGATTATGCCCAGGCAATCTCGCTGTTCCTGGTGGTGGAAACGGTGATGATGGTCGTGCTGGCGCTCGCCACGCTGCGCATGCGCCATCGTCTCTGTCTGTCGGTGGTGAAGCCCTGCCACGCGGCAAAGTAAGCTCTTGCGAATTTGCATAATAGATCCGCAGCCGCCATTATGGCGGCTGCATCAATACAGGAGACGTTATGCAGGAATTAATTGCCCAGTTAGACGAGTCAGGCCTTGAAATTAATCACACCACCTCGCTTGTGATTATCTTTGGTATTATTTTTCTTACCGCCATCGTTATTCATTTTATTCTGCACAAAATGGTGCTGCGCGCTTTTGAAAAACGCGCCCGGGCCAGCAGCCATTTGTGGCTGCAAATCATTACCCAGAATAAGTTATTTCACCGTCTGGCCTTTACCCTGCAGGGAATTATTGTCAACGTTCAGGCGGTATTGTGGCTGCAAAAAGGCAGCGACGCCGCGCAAATCCTCACCACCTGCGCCAGGCTGTGGGTGATGGTTTACGCCCTGCTGGCGTTCTTCTCGCTGCTGGACGTGATTTTCAATCTGTCGCAAAAAATGGCCACCGCCTCGCAGCTGCCGCTGAAGGGCATTTTCCAGGGCATCAAGCTGGTGAGCGCCATTCTGGCGGGGATTCTGATTATCTCCCTGCTGATTGGTCAGTCCCCCGCTATTCTGATTAGCGGCCTGGGGGCAATGGCCGCGGTGCTGATGCTGGTGTTTAAAGACCCGATCCTTGGCCTGGTGGCCGGGATCCAGCTCTCGGCCAACGATATGCTCAAGCTCGGCGACTGGCTGGAGATGCCCAAATACGGTGCCAACGGTACGGTAACGGATATCGGCCTGACCACCGTCAAGGTGCGTAACTTTGATAACACCATCACCACTATTCCCACCTGGGCGCTGGTGTCAGACGCCTTTATCAACTGGAGCGGGATGTCAGCCTCCGGCGGGCGGCGCATTAAGCGCAGCCTGAACATTGACACCACCAGCATTCATTTTCTTGATGCCAATGAGCAGCAGCAGTTGATTCAGGCCCGGCTGTTAAAGCCCTATATGGCCGCGCGGCATGAAGAAATTACCCTGTGGAATCAGCAGAATAGTGAAGGTGGATCGGCACTGAATCTGCGCAAAATGACCAATATTGGCACCTTCCGCGCCTACCTGAATGAATATCTGCGCAACCATCCGCGGATCCGCAACGATATGACCTTAATGGTGCGCCAGCTTGCGCCGGACGCCAACGGTTTACCGATTGAAATATATGCCTTTACCAATACGGTTATCTGGGCGGAATATGAAGGTATTCAGGCCGATATCTTCGACCATATTTTCGCTGTGATCGATGAATTTGGTCTGCGTATCCACCAGACGCCAACCGGGAACGATATTCGCTCCCTGGCTGGCGTGCTGGCGAAATAAGTCAGGAGCTGGCGCGTTCGATATAGCGCCAGTTCATCATCACCCGTTCGGTGGGCGCATCGGGGTTATCGATTTTATTCAGCAGCAGATCCACTGCCTTGCGTCCAATATCCCGCGACGGCTGTTCAATGGTGCTGAGCGGCGGCGAAACCAGCCCGGCCAGTTCAGTGCCATCGAATCCCACGACGGCGATATCCTCCGGCACCCGCAAACCCGCTTGTTCAATGGCACGCAGGGCTCCGGCTGCCAGCATATCGGACACGGCAAATACCGCATCCGGGCACGGCTCGGCGGCCAGCAGTCTGGTCATTGCCGCCATCCCGGCTGCGGCGCTCAGATCGCTGGCGTACTCCACCGCCTGCCAGGCAAAATCCCGCTGATGTAACACGCTTTTATAGCCGTCTTCGCGCAGGCGGGAGTACTTGTAGCTCAGGTCATGATTGATTAGCGCAATGCGCTGGCGGCCCGCGTCAGCAAGGCGACTGACCACATGCCGGGAAGCGTCGACATCGTTGATACCGACGCAGGATACTGCCCCGGCGTCGGCGTATTCGGCACACTGCACCCAGGGTGCATCGCCTATCAGCGCCGCCAGTTCATTCAGGCGGGAGAAGGCATCCATGGTGATAATGCCGTCAACCATTTTGCCGGACAGCAGGCTCAGGCCGGAGCGGGAGCGTTCGATGTCCGAGCTGGAGTTGCACAGCAGGATACGGTAGCCGTTTTTCTCCGCCTGCTCCTCAATGCCTTTCACCACTTCGGCGCAGAACGGGTTGGCAATATTGGACACCATCACCAGAATCATGGAGCTGCGCGCCGTGCGCAGCTGACGGGCCAGCAGGTTGGGCTGGTAGTTGGCCTCTTTGATGGCCTGCAAGACGCGATCGCGGTTTTTGGCTTTAACGGTATCGCTGTTATTCAACACCCGCGATACCGTCGCCACCGAGACGCCCGCAAGCCGGGCGATTTTCTGAATTGACATAGCGACGAAAAATCCTGCAATGAGCGTTCCGTGCAGGCTACCATAAATTCGCTGCCCGGCGAACCGGGCAACGGGTTAGCGTTCGACGCTCACCCAGCCCTGCTGCCGATGGCTTTTCACTATTGCATCAATGATATACATCACATCTGCTCCGTCATGAAAGGTGGCAAACACCGGTTTCTCAGGCATAAAACCTGCCTGCACTGCGCGATAAAACTGCGCCATCATATTTTTGAAGGCATCGGGCCAGCCCTCGATATGCCCACCCGGGAAGTGGGCGCTGTTGGCGACGTCGCGGTTCATCAGGCTCGGATCGTCGGTCAGCGTCTGATTCGGCTGGGCACGATGCCCGACCCACAGCTGCTGGGGCACTTCCTGATCCCAGGCCACGGAGGCTTCGCTGCCGTTGACCTCCAGGCTCAGGCGGTTTTTACGCCCGGCGCTGACCTGCGAGACGTTAAAGCTGCCTTTGCTGCCGTCGTCAAAGCGGAACAGTACCGAGCCAAAGTCCTCGGTGCTGACGGGCTTGTCTTCGTACACCGCCTCCTGCGCCTCGCTGAAGGTCTGGTTCCCGGCGACGTTGGACTTGCGGGTTGGCCAGACGATAGAGAGATCGGCCATCACCGCGGTAATGCGTCGCCCGGTAATAAACTGGATGGTATCGCACCAGTGGGAACCGATGTCCGCCACTGCACGCGACGCCCCGCCGAGCGCCGCATCAACCCGCCAGTTATAGTCGGTTTCCAGCAGCATCCAGTCCTGCAGATAGCTGCCGTGGGCGGCGAACAAGCGTCCGAGACTGCCCGCTTCCAGCATGCTGGCCGCCTGGCGCACCATCGCAAACTGACGATAGACAAAACTGACCCCGTGGATCACCCCCGCCTGTTCCGCCAGCGCCACCAGCTCGCGCGCCTCTTCCGGGGTCATGCACAGCGGTTTTTCCGAGAACACGTGCTTCCCGGCGCGCAGGATCTGACGATTAATCTGGGCATGCAGATGGTTCGGAGTGCAGTTGTGCACCACGTGCAGATCCGGGTGCGCCAGCAGCGCCTCAACGCTGCCGTACGCGTGGGGAATGTTTAATTCTTTGGCTTTCTCTTCCGCCAGCGCCTGCGAGCCGTCGCACAGGGCGACGACCTGCACAAAACCGAGGCGGCGCAGGGCTTCGATATGCGCCGGGCCGATAAAACCACTGCCGATAATGCCGACGTTAATCATGACGTTCTCCTGCAGCAAAATCATCGAACGCCCGGGCGGATACCGGGATAATGTGGCGGGAGATAAATTCGCGTCCTTCGCGCGCGCCGGTGTCGCCATCTTTCATGCAGCACTCCCACTCCAGCACCGCCCAGCCGTCATAGTCGTACTGGGTGAGCTTGCTGAAAATGCCCTTGAAATCCACCTGCCCGTCGCCCGGCGAGCGGAAACGTCCGGCGCGGTTAATCCAGCTCTGATACCCGCCGTACACGCCGCTGCGCCCGTTAGGGCGGTATTCCGCATCTTTGACGTGAAACGCCTTGATGCGGGTATGGTAGTGGTCGATAAACGCCAGGTAATCCATCTGCTGGAGCAGCAGATGGCTGGGATCAAACAGAATGTTGCAGCGGGGATGGTTATCCACTAACGCCAGAAAACGCTCAAAGGTCACGCCATCGTGCAGGTCTTCACCCGGGTGCAGTTCAAAGCAGACGTTAACACCCTGCTCGTCGAAGAGGTCCAGAATGGGCCGCCAGCGACGGGCCAGCTCGCCAAAGGCGGCTTCAAAACGCGCCTCATTGTGCGGCGGCCAGGGATACATAAACGGCCAGGCCAGCGAACCGGAGAAGGTCGCATGGGCGGTTAACCCCAGCCGGGCCGATGCCACGGCCGCCTTTTTGATGATATCGGTCGCCCACGCCTGACGGGCGGCGGGATTACCGCGCACCGCCGGTGGAGCGAAGTTATCAAAGGTCTCGTCGTAGGCCGGGTGCACGGCAACAAGCTGCCCTTCCAGATGGGTCGACAACTCGCTGATGACCAGCCCGTGCGCCGCCAGCGTACCGCGAATTTCGTCGCAGTAGGCCTGGCTTTCTGCCGCCCGCTCTACGTCAAAAATCGCTTTATGGTTGCAGGGAATTTGCAGGGCTTTGTAGCCCTTTTCCGCTGCCCAGCCTGCCAGTCCATCGAGGGTATTTAATGGCGCGTCCCCCCCGATAAACTGCGACAGAAAAATCCCCGGACCTTTAATTGTCCTCATACCACCTCCAGATATTACGCCTTGTCGTCTTCATATTTGAACGAGACAAGGAAAACGAGTGCAATCACGGCAGCAGCAACCGCCGGGATCCACCAGAAAGTGACCCATGCTTCAGGCACGGGCTGGCCGGCCACCAGACGGTTGTACAGCGCGCCGGAAATTTGTGAGCCCAGCAGCATGCCGATGCCGTAGGTGAACATCACGATCATGCTCTGCGCCTGGCCTTTCACCTTGTCGCCCGCCACGCGGTCGGTGTAGATAAAGCCCACCACAAAGAAGAAGTCGTAGCAGACGCCGTGCAGCAGGATGCCGAGATACAGCAGCACGCGGCCCTCTTCACTCACGCCCATGGCAAACATGGCGTAACGAACAAACCACGCCAGCATGCCGATCAGCAGCATGTACTTCACGCCCAGACGGCGGAACAGCAGCGGGATCACCAGCATGAAGAATATTTCAGACATCTGGCCGAACGACATCGCGGTACTGACATCAGCGATACCGGCATCCGCCAGGTATGACGCGGTGTAGGCGTAGTAGGTGCCCAACGGGACCGAGATCAGCATTGCGCACAGGCAGAAAATGAAGAAGTGACGGGTTTTCAACAGGGCAAAGGCGTCGGCGCACAACAGATCGCGCATCTTCACCGGCAGGCCTTTGGCCGGGGCGGGTGTATGCGGCAGCGTCAGGCTGTAGAGTGCCAGAATAACGGAGCTGGCCGCCGCCACCTGGAAGATGGTGACGCTGGAGGCCACGCCGGTGACACCGATAAAGATCCCAGCCACAATCCAACCGATGGTGCCGAACACGCGCACCACCGGGAAGGTCTTGTCGACGTTCGCCAGGCTGTGGAAAGCGATGTTGTTGGTCAGCGCCAGAGTTGGCATATAGCAAAGCGTGTAGCCAAACAGCAGGCCAATTAGCAGGGCACCGTTTTCAGCAATCAACGCGCCCGGGACAAACCACAGGATTGCCGCGCCTGCCAGATGCATCACCGCCATCACCTTTTGCGAGGCAAAGAAGCGGTCGACCAGCATCCCAAGGACAAACGGTGACAAAATCGAGGCAATTGGCCCCGCCGAGAATGCATCGCCAATCAGCAGCGACATGTTGTGCTGGGTCATCACCAGCCCAAGCGTGACCGACCAGCTACCCCAGATAAAGAACTGCAGGAACATCATTAAAGAGAGGCGCGGAACCAGCAGCCGATGCTGCCCCATCACCTTTCCACTACTTTCAGTTGTTGACACCATGTTGATCCCCACCCTTAAAAAGTAATCGATTACAAACTGCATCAAACAGAAAGTAATCGATTACAAAATAAAGATCCTGCACGTTGATGGAGATCTGGGAAGGCGATCACGATAAAGATGAAATTCGGTGTGGAAAGGAATGGGGTGGCGGCTTTACTTACCCGGCGAACAGAGTGTTGTGCGGCCTGATGCCCTCACCCCGGCCCTCTCCCACAGGGAGAGGGTGCAAACACCAAAAACGGCAACTGGCGTTGTAATGCCAGTCAGTTAAGCAACTGACTGGCCCTTTTTCGGGGCTGTGGTGTACCTCCAGGGCCTCTCCTTTACCACCCTCGGGAAGGCCCTTTCCCTTCTTGTCGGCAGCCTGACCATC
>Ga0160461_1000258_pt1 | contig 49684 bp, 80 predicted proteins | sample HID1975I_E6MG_FD_108266 | JGI IMG/M metagenome (GOLD analysis project Ga0160461, IMG submission 108266) | Enriched soil microbial communities from UW Madison campus, WI, USA - HID1975I_E6 MG | ecosystem: Environmental > Terrestrial > Soil > Unclassified | place: USA: Madison, Wisconsin...
CAATATCTTCCGCGAATACCCCGACTGGTATGAAGACTCGCTGGAGATGCAACAGCAATACGGCACGCCGCAACATGTGGCGATGGCAATCATGAAGCAGGAAAGCAGCTTCGTTCACGATGCATTGCCTCCTCGGGATTACTTGCTGTGGGTAATTCCCTGGGGCCGTGTCAGCTCTGCCTACGGTTATGCACAAGCCCAAGATCCCGTTTGGGGTGAGTACAAGGACGGCACCGGCAATGGCGGCTCGCGAGATAACTTCGACGACGCGATCATGTTCATCGGCTGGTACACCGCCGGTACCCAAAAGCAGCTGGGCATCTCCAAGTGGGACACCTACAACCAGTATCTTGCCTATCACGAAGGCCGCGGTGGTTTCAGCCGGGGCACCTTCCGCAGCAAACCCTGGCTGATGCAGGTGGCACGCAAGGTTGAGCAGCAGTCGAAGGTCTACGGCGCACAGCTCAAGCAGTGTCGGGGGGAGCTGGAGGATGATAGTGGCTGGTTCTAAAGCGAGGTAGGGTTGCAGGCTGTGCAGGCGCTGGGGTCCATCCCCACAGAAAACCGATCCAGCAACAGCGAACAGACGGCACCACGACCAGGCCGGCGATTGCGCGTAGCTACATTTCTGGAACCGCGCCCAAGGCTTCCCTGCCGACTCATCATCGACAAAGGCGCTGACGGCAAGCCGTTCACCAAGACCTAGCAGGTGCACATGTGCGGGAACAGCGTAAGCCCGCCTCCAATGGCAGCCCTTGCGCGCGCCAACGACCCTTGGCGCGTAGCTGACCGACAAGCTGCAGCGGCCTAGTCTTCGACTAGCCGGAACTGCATTTCTAGTGGGCCGCCAGGTGCACGAGACTCCATGACAGCTACATGCTTAGCTCCGCACTGCTGACAAAAGAAAACCTGGCGGTCCAATCCCTCGTCGTGCATCAACTCAGCATCTGTTTCTTCCTCACAGTTCAGGCAGATGAATTTTCTGGTCATCGCCATTCCTCCTATTCCATACACATTCAGCGTAGCCGACCTTCAAAGCTGCTCCGAGGTATTCCCATGCCCACAGAAAATCGATCAAGCAAACCTCGTGCTACGCCCCTAGGCAGGCCCGTTTCGGGGGTAGGGATCGCCCGCGGTTGGGTGTCACGGCTTGCGCCTCAAATAGAGGAACAAGGCCACCGCATCAATCGCGAGCACGACTGCAATTGCGAGGAGCATTAAGTAGTGGTCGACCGGAAGCATTATCTGCATCCCCGATTTGAGCAGTCCATAGATGGTAGCAATTCCTATTCCAATCCCACTACACGTACCCATCGACGTGAACGCCTGTGCTGCGCAGGGAAATCGATGCCCAAACCATGCGGTGTCTTCAGTGTTAAAAAATTCTCCTTGAGACGGAACGTTTTGATAGCACATTGATTCAGAAAGCTTGCTAACAAACAAAATCAGGTTTTTAGGACAAGCGTGATCATGAAGAAAATCATCGCAGCGTCGGTGCTTTCCTTGGCAGCATTTTCTGCAGGAGCAACTGAACTATCCGGTGCAGTGGGCGCGACCTCGCAGGGAGGGCTTACTGCCCGAGCGGGTGTAGGATTAGCCTGGGACAAGACCTGGCTGGAGTCGAACACCGGTCGCCTTACAGGCTATTGGGATGCGGGATACACATACTGGGAAGCAGGCGATGCATCAGGTGGCGCTCATTCCCTTTCGTTCGCTCCGGTGTTCGTGTACGAGTTCGGAAGTGGCAACATCAAACCGTTCATTGAGGCCGGCATCGGCCTAGCGGTGTTCTCCGGAACTTCGGCCGGGGATCAGGAACTTGGCTCCGCCTTCAACTTTGAAGATCGCATCGGAGCAGGGCTCAAAATCGGCGACACTCAAAGAGTCGGCATTCGTGCAATGCACTACTCCAATGCCGGGATCAAACAGCCGAATGATGGGATCGAATCTTACTCCCTGTTCTACAGCCATCAAATTTGATGCCGACGGGCCCGCATTCTTGCGGGCCTCTCTTAAAGCAGCCGCACTGCAACCTGGTCACTCACCACTTCCGTACTTCCCGGCTAAAACCCCTCTCCCCTCTATTTCGAGGCGGCGAGACGATTAGCTGCAGGAGCGACTTCGACTGCGATGCGGCGGGCGCGACCAACGCCCCAGGCCAAGGCCCTGGTCATCGACTCCCCGGGGCGAGAATCGAACGCTTCCTCGTGGAGGGCCATGCCGCTTGGTCCGTACACGCCGATAAACATCTGGGTAAGACCAGTGCGGGAAAGCCTGACCTGCACATCGATATGGGCTCCATCATCCAGGGTTTCATCATGGGTTCGGTGATGGAGCGTAGGGTCTGCCCAGTCCCAGAAGACATCGCCGCGAACTCTCATACAGCCCTCCTGCAACCGTCTGGCGGGTGATCAACAAATCTAAGTTAGCCAAAGCGAAGCGTTGATCAAGCGCACTCAGATGGATTGAGAACTGCTTCCGACAATTGGCTCATTTTTATAACGCCCCCTCTCCCCTCTATTCACTGCCGCAATATGGCGGCCAAGGGGCTAACTGCGTGCTCGCTTCACGACGCCGGCTACCATGAGCGCGGCGCCAGGTATCCAAAGAGCAGGGTTCGAAGTTCCCAGCCCGACAACAAGCAGCGCGATACCAACAGCAAACATAAGCGCTCTCCCTAACTAGAAGTATCCATTTCAGAACTTGCCAATTTAAGCACAAGCCGGTCGCAGGAGCGGCCAAGGAATCGTCTTGCCTGAAGAAAGCAAGCTGATCCAAGGTGTGGCCGTCGAACGCGACGAGAACAGGTGGTGGTACCACCCCGGCATCCCAGACTTCGACGGGACAGAAGACCACACCCCATTCATGGTCTGGGCAGCCGAGGACCTGAAAACTTGGTCCATGGATTGCGATCTGGACGACCACCCATATTGGGACCTCACGTCGAACTGCTGTGGTTGCGTGGGCTGGTATCCTGAATCGCCTGGCCCTGAGTGGTTCCTGCTGGGGATCTTCGATACAGAGGACGGCCCACATGTGCAGTGAGCGCGCCGCGTGGTGACACCCTGACCGACCTGATCGAGGTAAAGACGAGCAACCTGGTCGACGAGCCGCTGGCGGGTGTTCGCCCGCTACTCCGGCGAAGTCAGCGTGCGCGATACCCGGTACAATCTGCACGAGAGCTGGGCACTGGGAGGCTGAAGATCAAAGTCACCGATCAATTGAGTGAAGTGCTGATTCGGTGCCTGGACGAAATTTCATTTTGCGCAAGTTTTGCTCGACGCCGCCCATAAAAAAATCCAGTCACCGCAAAGTGACTGGATTTTTTAGGGATTTTTGGTCGGGACGGAGTGATTCGAACACTCGACCCCTTGCACCCCATGCGTGCGGGATGTACTAAAAGCCTTGAAATTCAGGGCATTGAGCGGGCGCTCGCTGCAAACGGTGCCGCACTATGCAGAACCAATTTTCACCATCCCCCGAAAATCTCCCCACGGGCTCCGGCCTGCATCCGGCGTTCTGCCGACCGCCACTCTTCCTTCATGTGGCTACTCACAGGAGTCCTGTCGGTGAGCAGTCTAGTGGAGAGGAGGCAGATCCTTGCCGCGTGCCTTGGCCATAACCCGAAGCTGATAATCAGATACCGCCTGGAATAGCGACTCCGCCAAAAGTCGCAGGCGCTCGACCTCTTCGGCAGGTTGCCCGGCGGCCTCAGCTTCGTGGTACTGCCGCATGGCATCGATGGCCTGTTTAATTAGCGGCTCACCTGCCTCGACCATCCCTATGAAAGTGCGCTTTTCCACCGCAGTGCTCCGACCAATTCATCAGGACATTATAGGAACCCATGGTCAGGTGACTCCCTAATTGGGTCTGGAAGGGCTGCTATCGACCCAAAGCTGACGGTGGGTACAGGCAGAAGTCGGCCAAGAGAGGACGCTCACAATCCCTCCCGCAAACCTCATCTACACTACTGCAATCTCATTTGAGAGCTGGCACGAACACAAGCCCGTACAATGTACCTATCGGCAGAGACGGCACATGCAACGAATACACCTCACGTGCTTTTCAGTCATGATGTTTGTCGTACAGTCTGGTAGTGCACATGCCGAAGACTCGGCTGAATTGGCCAAGGCAGCGCTCAACCCTGTAGCGGCAATGTACAGCCTGCCCGTGCAGTACAACTGGGATCAGAAAATAGGGCCCACCGGTGAGGGCATGCACAGCGTAACCAACATCCAGCCAGTGCTGCCTTTCAAACTGAACGAGGACTGGAACCTCATCTCACGTACCATCCTCCCTCTTATCGACCAGCATGGCTTGGCCCCCAATGGCGCGGCGGACAAATCGGGTGCCGGGGACATCACGCAAAGCTTTTTCTTCTCCCCCAGCAAACCCACCGACAGTGGTTGGATTCTTGGCGCGGGTCCGGCTTTATTGATTCCGACTGGCAGTGATGAATTGCTTGGTAACGAGCAATGGGGCCTGGGGCCTACCGCAGTGGCGCTCAAGCAATCAAATGGCTGGACACGCGGCATACTCGCCAACCACATCTGGGGCCTCGATGGTGCCCCGCCGGATGAGAAGGAAAAGATCAACCAGACCTTCCTGCAACCTTTTCTGTCCTATACCACCCAGACGCACACCACGTACGGTATCAACTCCGAATCAACCTATGATTGGCAAGCACGCGAGTGGTCCGTACCCATCAATCTGACCGTCACCCAACTGCTGAAACTCAATGGTCAGCCCCTGACAATCCAGGCAGGCCCGAGGTATTGGCTGGATAGATCAGGAGATGGACCTCAAGGCTGGGGGTTCCGCGCAGCGGTGACGTTACTATTTCCCCATTGAGTGATATCCACAGTCTGCCGAAACGTTCTACTTTCTGAAGGAGCGACAATGAAAACCTTTCTGCTGAAGATCAAACATGAATTCATGAAGGCGCTTCCCCCGACCATATTCTTCTTCATCATTCTGCACATCGTGGCCCTGATCCGCGCACTCATGATCAAGGGGTCAGGCGTGGACCTTCCCGTTTCAGCATCCGTGCTAATTGCATCCTTGGTGCTTGGAAAGTCTGTTCTGGTGGCAGACATGTTGCCCTTTATCAACCGTTTTCCTGATAAGCCGCTGATATGGAATGTCAGTTGGAAGACCCTCATGTATGCCTTGGTCGCGCTTGTGGTGCATTATTTGGAGCGGCTTTACGACTACTGGAAGGAGACTCATGGCTTCATGGATGCGAATTCTCTGCTGTGGTCCTCGATGAATTGGCCGCGCTTCTGGGCCATCCAGATCCTGCTCATGACCCTAATTTTCATGTACTGCGTCATAGCAGAACTGGCACGCGTAATTGGTCGTGATCGACTGAAAGTGATGTTTATTGGCCCGCTGCCGCCAAAATCTGCTAAATCTGCGGAAGGTGCCTGAGGACTGCAAGATGGTGCGAGCGTGATTTTCGGGCCAAGTTTGAAAGCCCGCTTTTGTGGGAAAGCAGGGAGTCGCGATTGGCCTCTATCGGCCCAAGGGTATATTCAGTTTTGTAAACGATAGCGGTGTTCAAGAGGGGGGAGCCCAAACCAAGTTTTGTGGGCACGGCAAAATGAGGTAGTCCGCCGATAGCCCAACTCTTTGGCGATTTCATCAACTGTCAATTCAGACTCACTAAGCAATAGCTTTGCCCAGGAATGTCTAATAACGACTACACACTCTTCAAAATCAACCCCGCATTTTGCCAAGCGTCTCTGAAGCGTCCTGGGATTAATATTTAAGCGATCTGCAACGATGATCAAAGTGCAGCGACTTACTGGTAGCAGTTTGTTAATACAATTTATGACTTCAAGGACCAGTTCATTCTTGGGCAATATGTCCAAAGCAGTTGGGGCCAGTGAACAGCCCCCCATGCCAGATGGACTGTAATTGGATTCATCAGATCCCTCTGTTAGCGACTTATACACCGACAAACTCCTAGTCTCTATGTTGCGTCTCGTTCTCTCTTTCAATCTTTGATAGTAAAGACAGGATTCTGAAAATGTCACGCATCTAGAATGCAAAAGGTCTGTTGGATGTCGGCTTGTGCCGTGCCCGCCTGTGATGATGCGGTGGTAATCGTTGACTGCAGCCATTGCTTAGCCGTCCATCCCGAAGGGCCGCTTTGGGTCGAAAGCAGTCATTTCGTTACCCTTCAGCCAGAGGGATGAACAGAATGACCTTGAGTCAGCGCATCGTATTCACGCTCGCACTGCTGGCCTGCGATCCTGGCACGGTCATAAGCTTTCGCCAGCTCTCCCGCTCGTTGATCAGCCCGTGAGAGCAGGTCGGAGAGCACCATGGCGGCGCGGGTGGCTGCCTGGCCTCGGGCGATAGCGGCGGAATCCGTGCCGGGACAACTGACGGTGGCGGCGAACTTGGCACTTTCGTCGCGCAGCCGCTGGCCAGCAGCATCGGCGCCAGCAGCACCAGTATCAGCAATTGCTCTTTCTTTCTGGGCATGGGCTCTCGCCTCCTCCTGCGCCGCAGCGCGTCGTTGTTCTTCCTGTCGAGCGCCCCGCTCGCCGATCACCTCGGCCAGGCGGTCGCCGCTATCCCGTTGCGCTGATGCCTGGGCGGCCGCGGCACGCTCCACCGATCGACCGTGCTGATAGGTCAGCCAGTAGGTGCCCAGGAGCGCCAGTAGCAGTGCCAACCTGACGGCCAAAATCTTCATGCCAGCACCCGCAGCGCGAGGTCATACAGCCCCTTTCGCTCAGCGGCTCCGTGCGGTACGCGGCCAACCTGACCAGTGTTGATGACGCTACCGATGTCTTGGATGCGACCGGCATCGGCCAGCTCGTTCAGCCCGCGCTTTGCCCACCACCAAGCGGCGGACTGGGCGGCGTGCTCAGCCTGCTCGAGCAGCTCAGGTTCGTCTTCTAGAGGCAACCCAAGGCCGGCGCCCGCCTCTCGATAATTGCTGCGGCCTGTGACCTGCAGCAGGCCGCGCCCGCGGTAGCGCCAGCCTTCGCCGGATGCCTCCGGGCCGTTGCCCATTCGGCCGCCGTAGACCTTGTTGGCGATCTTCTCCGAATGCCGGGCGTATGCGCCGGCGTTCTGCGCGGTGAACCGAGTGGGCCAGATGCGCACCAAAGCCTCGGCGCTGTAGCTCAGGTTCTCAACCAGGTTGCGCAGCTGGCCGGACTCATGGCCGATCTGGGCTAGGAACGCCGCCTGGCGCACCCGGCTGTCAATCTTGTGGCGCGCCATGGCCCGGTTCAGCGCAGGCAAAAAAATGCCCGCTACTGGGCGGGCTTTGGGGAGGATCTGCAGCAGTTGCTGCTCAGTGATGGGCATGCATTTCTCCTAGAAAAAATACCCGCTCAGTGGCGGGAAGCACTGGGAGTGCTGGTACGATGTTCGGCACTAAAAAGAACGCTTCAGAAAATTGGATCAGTCATCTGTATGACCCACTTGTCAGAATCAGCGCTGCAGGCTCTTGATAAGCCCCAGGCCCATCCAAAATACCGCCCAGACATTGACGGCCTGCGAGCCATCGCGGTGCTATCCGTTGTCGTTTTCCATGCATTTCCTTCCTTGATGCGTGGCGGTTTTGTCGGGGTTGACGTATTTTTCGTGATCTCCGGATTTCTCATATCCAGCATCATCTTCGGAAATCTTGAGAGAGGTAGTTTTAGCTTTCTGGAGTTCTACAGCAGAAGGGTAAATCGGATATTCCCAGCGCTTCTGCTTATGCTCTCGGCAACATGGGCTTTCGGCTGGTTCAGCCTCATGATTGACGAGTATTCGCAGCTGGGTAAGCACATAGCTGGCGGATCTGCGTTCGTGTCCAACTTCGTGCTGCTGGGTGAATCGGGATATTTCGACAATAGTGCCGAAACTAAAGTACTCTTGCATCTCTGGTCACTTGGAATTGAAGAGCAATTTTATCTTGTCTGGCCGCTCATGGTTTGGGCTGCCTGGAAGATCAGATTAAACCCTCTAATCCTGATCTTCGTTGTAGGTGGCGCGTCCTTCACGCTGAACATTAACGGGGTCGGCTCAGACCAGGTTTCAGCCTTCTACTCGCCCCAGACCAGGTTCTGGGAACTGCTGATCGGCTCCCTTCTGGCCTACGTCATGATGAACCCTTCGAAGTCGATGCCGTGGCGCCGAGAAGAGGCAGGGCCATTTTTCAGGAACTTGCTTTCCCTGCTCGGCATGGTGCTGCTTGTGGCAGCCCTTGCGCTGACGACCAAGAACGACAGTTTCCCTGGCTGGTGGGCCATCCTGCCAACTGCCGGCGCAGCCCTTGTCATCGCTGCAGGGCCGTTCGCGTGGATCAACAAGGCATTGCTGTCCAGCAGGATCATGGTCTGGTTCGGACTGATCAGTTTCCCGCTGTATCTTTGGCATTGGCCGATTTTGTCATTTATTCATATTCGTGAAGGGAGCACAGCCTCACCGACCACTTTGATTTTAGCGGTTGCGGCTGCTGTATTCCTTGCGTGGCTAACATACAGATTTATTGAGCGGCCTCTGCGCCTTAACGGTTACAACAAAGTAAAAACGATAGCACTTGCCTCGCTTATGCTGCTCATGGGCCTAACTGGATATGCCACATACATGGCCGATGGATTCAAGTCCAGAATGAAAGATAGAGCAGAGTTTGCAGAGTATTTTGAAAACTCATTACCAGAACGAAAATACTTCCAAAAACTTGAGCTAAGGAAGAATTTTCGAGGCGAATGCAATTTCTATGATTTAGACCAATACCTAAAAGGCCACGCCACAAGCGTACCACTACCGAAAATAAACAGCGAATGCTACACAAAGAAAAACCAAAACAGCAATACCCTATTTATATGGGGTGACTCACATGCTCAGCAACTATATTCAGGTCTAAGCAGAGAATTGCCTAACAACTGGGAAATACTGCAAGTCGCAAGCTCAGGCTGCCCAGCAAGCCCTGATGTAGATCAGCCATCAACTACTGACTTTTGCTTGCAGTCAAACTGGTTTGCCCTGAAGCAAATAAGGCAAATAGTCCCTGATGTTGTGATTGTCGGTCAAAATGAAGGCCATGACCCAGATTCACTGCTCCGCATTTTCACTACACTGAAGGATGCTGGAGTTAAGCGCATTATCTTCACTGGTCCTACGCCGCACTGGACAGTGGAGCTACCTAAGACAATCATGAAATCGCTGTGGGTAAACACACCTAGACGGACCCTTGTTGGGCTTAACACATCTGTCATAGAGCGAAATACTGAGCTTAAGCAAATACTATCCGGATCCGGAGCAATTTACGCCGACATAATCAGCGCATTTTGCAACAGTGATGGCTGCCTAACATATTTAGGAGACGACATCAAAACAACCATCACAAGCTGGGACTATGGGCACTTAACACCAATGGCGTCAGAATACCTGGCAAAAAGACTACTTGCCGATCTTGTGACTGGTGCACACTCAAACGACGACCCGAAATAGCGCAGGATTCTGCGCGCCTAAGCAAGGATAGGTCTCACGGGCTTTCCGGCCAAGTTATATCGGCCGGATAGCCTGGCTGCTGATCAACCTTGTTGAGCGCTAGCTTGTAGGCAGCGAATGATTTGAAGGTCTCTGTGTCTTCCGCGCTCAGAAGGCCGGCGATGTATGCGTCAGCCATACCCGCCGTGGCCTCATTTGCAGCGGACAGCAAAAGATTGCGGTACGCCAAAGCGGAAGCCTTCAACTCCTCTACCGTGGGCAAGATGGGCATGGGGGCGGAAAACTCTCCATCAACGCAAACCCAATTTTGCGCAACAGGTATGTCTTCAGGGACTGCAATCCAGACCAGCGACGGATGGAACATTTGCGTTATGTCACCATCAGTCTCAAACAATTCCATCACCTTGCACTCTTCGATTCGTGCGTAAATCGACATTAGAAATACTCCTCGACGATAACAATGCCTGGGCCTCCAGCGCCACCAACCAGCGCCGCCGTAGTTGTGGACCCGCCGGATGCCGCTCCAGATCCGCCTGCACCCGGCCCTACACCTGGTCGACCCGCGCCTTGGTCGCCAAAGCGCCGCTGGCTGGCGCCGCCCCCAAACGAGGACCCGCCACCCACGCCTGACTGATAGTTTTGAATTGTGGTGATGATCGACGGGGCCCCGCCAGAACCCTGTGCGTTGATCGAACCGCCAGTGCCAATACCGGCAGGATCTGAGCCTAAAGAAAACACACTCGTTACCGCACTAGCCCCTGTCCCGCCTCCGCCTCCTGTTGCGGATAGCAACGCACCGAATGAGGAGCCGCCACCATTGCCACCATTGTTCGCGCCAGCAGTGCCTGCTGCACCCCCAGCACCTACAACTACGGATACGCCAGAGAACCCAGACGTCAATGTCGCCTCCGCGTAGCCCCCACCGCTACCACCCGCGCCCGCCGCAGCGTTGCTGGCGGTGGTTGCTGCACAGCCACCCCCGCCGCCGCCGCCGCCAATAACGCGCACTTTGACTTTCCGCGTACCTGCAGTTGGCGTGTAAGTGAACGTGCCGGCCGCGGCGAAGATCTGGGTATTGATCAGCCGGCCACTGGTTGCTGTTTTCAGATTCGCGACAATCGTGGCCGTGGTCCCATCATCCAGGACGTCGAGGCCGGTATTGTCGCTGATCATCTGCGCCACAGCGGCCGAGATAATGGAAGCCTGACGCCAGACCTTGTTCAACTGTGCTGAGTTTGCCGTGCCCGATGAGAATCCTGCCGTGCGGGCGGCAAGCGCAGCGTAGTCGGCTTGGGTCAGGACGTTCGCGCCAGCCGCTCCGCCGAACGGCAGGAAGTTGTTCGTTGCCATAGATACCCCTTTCAGGAATAGACGTTGCCCCAGCTTCCTTGGTCGAAGCCGGCGATATATTGGTTGGAGACATCGAAGCCAAACAGCGGGCCGCTCGTTGAGGAGGAGTAGAAATATTTAACTTTGACGCTCTGTGGCTTTGACGTGATGTAGCCGCCGGTGAGCAGCGCCCACTGGATAGCGCTTGGCGGATCACCGGCCAGACCAATTGATATGGTCATGTCCTGGTTGTCTTCGATGAAGACGTAAGTGTCACCATTAAAGACTAGGTCCAAAATCCCCTTGGACTGCTCCAGAGTGCCGTCCCAGTGGTTAGCTCCAATTTTTGCTCGGATCAGCAACCGGTACGCCTCGTTGTCGAGGATGGTAATGCCGTTGTCTGGATCGAACGGCCCCTTCCATGCCCCTTGATCGAAGCCTAGGCCAACGGTGTCGAGGGCAAAGTAGACGTTGGTTAGGGGCGTCGGGATGTTCCGCGATATCCCGACCCATAGCCCAACGTCATCAAGCTGGGCGTCGTTGGCGAGGTCTAGGTCGAAGTCATCAGGCAGACCGGCAACCACCTGGTTCGTATCCAGAAAGCACTGCGAGACGGTCTCGACCATGGCCATGTACTTAGGCTTGCCGGCGTGCTCGCTGGTGATCTTCCCCGTGTAATCCTTGATGTCTGGCATGTCAGGTCACCGTCAGAACAACGCTTGCAGGCGTGCAGGTTGCCGCCTGGTTGAATGCCAGCGGTACGTCAGGGGTGCCGGCGCCGGCGGGGCCCGACAAGGTGAGCGCGGTCAGCTTGAATGTGGTGCTGCCGGGAATGCTGTTGGCCGCCGTCAATGCGTCGGCCCACTCCACGGTTCCACTTGCCCCGCCCCCTATAGCGACTTGATTCACGTAGTCGGCGACCGCCTTCTGCAGCGCGGCACCAATGGCCGTGGTGTAGCCAGCCAGGGCCTTGATGCTCACGGCTGCCGTCACCGCGCGATAGGTCGGACGGAAGAAGTTGATGGTGATCGGCATGTTATAGACGTTGAGCACCGTTACCGAAGTGGTGCCAAATGTTCCGCCGCCCGGCCCTTTCTTCGCGGCAATTGCCTGGGCAATGGCCGTTGCATCGCCGCCCTCAGCAATGATCGCCATGCTGTGCGCCGGTATGCCGTTGGCGTCCGTCACGTTGGTGTCGTTGTCCACCGCTGCATACCGGGTGACCCCGGTCACATTGGCTACCGCACCGATCGTGCCTTCAAGGACGGTTCGCGATGGGAGCGCCGTGGAGGTCTTTTGACGCTGTCGCAGGGCTGAATCCGTCTCGACCGGCGCGCCAGTGGCAGCCGATGCGGAGTTGTTGACCGACTGCCATCCCAACGTTGGCGTGGCGATCTTGTTGATCTGCCCGGGCGACGCGCTGATCGCCCCCGCAGTTGCGCAGGTCGCGGTCACGGTGATCTGGCCGGCTGGCGGGATAGTGACCGACGAAGGAAGCGCCCACTTCCTGCCCGACTGATCTTCGACAACGCCGTTCGTGATGGCGGTACCAGCCTGACCAACCACCAAGACATCGGCGGTGGAAAAACTCGAGGATGAGCGCTTGATGCCATTGATCTTGACGTTGCTCGACAGGCCTGCGCCTTGTGCGGTCGCCGGCGAAAACGAGAGGTAGGTCGCAATGGTCGCCGCGTTCGCGTCGCTTATGGCCAGGGCGATCACGCCGAGGAACTGACCATCCTGCGAATCGCTGCCCAGGTACACGTCAGCGCCATAGATCGACTGGTACTGGGTCTTGAGAAAATCCAGGACCTCGGCATAAGTGGGCGCCGAAATCCCCGTTGCAGTGATGACAGGTGCGGTTGACGACGCCATTTAGAGGTTCTCGCTGATGGAGGTCTGCCCGTAGGCGGTGGTGATGGTTGCCGTCACGGTGAAGCGCCGCGTTTCCGGGTTAACCGAGCTGTCGTAGCTGTCGATCTGCACCACGCCTGGCGTCCCGAGAATCCGCTTTTTGATGGCGGCGTCGCGCGTAGCGGCAGAGCGCTCGCCGAGAACTTCGGTGTTCCAGGGCGTGCCGTCTGCGATATCAATGAACCACTCGCCCTTATTCAGTCGAAGCCTTGTCATAACGGCCTGGCCCACTGCTTCAGGGTTGTCCCTGTAGAAGTCGGCCTGCTGGTTGCCGAAGGTGTAGTCGCCGCTGGAGTCGAGCTTGCGATACCTCATGGGACTGGCACCCCGCTGGTTCCCGTGCCGGGCTGTACCTGGCTGGTTTTGTGCGTCTGAAGGCTGATGGTCCCGGCCTTCACGTCACCGGTGGTGTCGACCCGACCATTGACCTTCACATCGCCGTTGATCGTCACCAGCGGCGCCGTGAGCGCCATGGGGCCGGTGGTGGTGGCGTTGATCGCGTGAGTGTTGGGGTTGACCTCAACAAAGGCCGCGCCGTCGTCGCTGCGCAGCTGAACGGCCTGCAGGCTGATGCCGGCGATCACCCTCGGTTGCGATCTGAAACCAAGCAGCACGAAGCCGTCGGAAAGGTCGTGCATGCGCAGCTCGGCTTGGGCCTGTATGCCGCCCGACTGCCACCAGGAATCGATGCAGCGCGACGCGAACACCACCAGGCATTCGTCACCGACCGCAACCGGAAAGGTCAGCGTGCACCCGCCGCCGGCCGGAAACTGCACAGGACAGTCCAGCAACATAGGCAGCGTGGTGAGCACCTGCGATCCGTCATCTTTCGTGACGAATGACTGAATAGCCGGCTGCACCACGCAGGTCATCGCCTGCGCGCTGAATGAATGGATTATCCCTGGCAGCGCAGTCCACAATTTCGACTGGGCGGAGCGCTGCGCAGCAACTAGCATCGACAGCGGGTCGTCGAGTCTCTCGATTACGTTCAAGGAGAATCACCATGATGAGGATGATGGCAGCCGCGTTGTTGATAGCTGCAGGACCGGCGATGGCTGAGACCGTCTTGGTAGAGCCCGGCGATGGCCACAAGTACGTGGGCGACCGGTTCAATGCGCGCAACGTCAGCCAGGTGCTGTATGAGGACCGCCCTTGCCAGCTTCCCCTGGTGAATGCCCAGCACATGCGCGAATACAGCACCACCACCATCGCCATTCCAATGAAAGCCTGCTGGGGTCGCCTGATTGGCGGCGGGGTCACTATCGTGTTCGAAAATGGCCTGACGAAGCGCGGCTATGAGGAAGCCTATGTCGTGACCAGCATTGACAAGGACGGGAATGGCGTTGTGAAGAAATCTATATACAAGAATCGGAATCAGCCGTAGGGCTTTACCGCTCCGGGCTCAGCAATGGCGCCGGGCGTTGCGCTGTTTTTGAGCAGTGTGTTGAACACCGTGGCGTCCACAGAGACGCAGATCACTTCTGTGTACCACTCATTCCCACGCGTATCTCCGTGATGGTCGGCAATGAGTGTCTTGTAGACGCCGTCAGCAGCCAGCGATATCTGCTCGAGCAGCAGGCGGTTCTGCGCCTCATCCAGTGGAGCCGGGCTCAGCCTTAGGGTCTGAATGCTTGCATTATCGATCTTCAACAGGCGACCAATCTTCACGCTTGGGTTCAGCAGCAGCCGCACGGTAACGCCGTTCTGGGTTTGCTCTGGAAGCCCCACCATGCCGGTCTGGTAGTTCACCACGATGGCCTCGCCTGGCAGGTAGGCGGTGTTGGGGATCAGCGTCATCTTGCCGTCCTGGATGCTCCAACTGACGTCCTGAGTTCTCCCGAGGTTGTCCAGCACGTCGCGGGTCAGTCCGAACATGACCTTGCCGCGCGGCAGCTTGTTGGTAGACAGCTCGCCACTGTCGCCCATGGTAACGCCGCGCCCTTCCATCGCCTGGACGGCAGATTTCAGGTGGTCCTGGGCTGTCGACCCGGCCGCCAGAGACATGTTGATTACCGACCAGTTGTAGGCGCTGTCGCCGTCGGCGGCTGTGATGTCCAGGTACGTGTCGGTCTGGCTCTCCCGCCCGCGCCGCACCTGCTTGATTGTGCCGTCGAAAATCACCCCGTAGTTGCCGGCGTAACCGGCCTGCAGTACTACCCGGCCGAACTCTTTCAGCTGCGCCTTCTTGGCCGTTGCGGCGCTGACGTTGTACACCCGGATGTCTGCGGTGTTCGGGGTGCTGATGGTGCCGCGGCGAACTGAGAACCGGATGCGCAGCTCGGAAAGGTCGATGGCCTCGGTGTCGCTACCGATCTTGAGGCTGATCTGGCGCAGGTATTGCGGAATGCTCATGCTCACCTCAGTCAGCTGTCCACCAGTACAGATGCGAGCCGACACCAAGATTGTCGAAGGTCGGCACCGCATCGGGGTTGTCAGTGGTCTGGCACCAAAGCACGCCGCCAAGACCCAGGTATTCGTACTGCTCGAGCAGGTTGGCGCCAGTCACCAATGGAATGCCCTGAATGATCGGATTGCTGTTCACATCCGCGATATCCAGCACCCACCCGCCTTGCTCGGCATTTCTCCAGACCACTGTCAGGCGGTACTGAACCCCCGATAGCGTGATGCTGAAGCGCTGCGGGCTTGGAGTCAGCGGTATTTCGAAGTTGGCCATTGGTCACCCATTCGGCGGCTGCCAGCCGCCAGGGGCCGGGTATGACTGGGCGACCTGCTTGTCACCCATGGTCTGCGTTTCTGCGGTGTCAGGCGGCGATGCTTGATCATCTCGCGGCGGAAGCGTGGTGGCTGCGGTGTTGACGATCAGCACTTGGCGGAACACGGCGGTGACCATCAGCGTGAATTCGCTGGTCGGGTCCGTGGTCTGGGTCAGGCTGCGCATCAGCATGTTGGGGTAGATGCGCTTGCCGGTGGACACGTCGAACGGCTGCCGCGACTGCTGCAGGGCCAGGAGCTGATTGTAGATTCCGGACACATAGTCCGATCCGAAAGCATCGCCGCCCGTCAGGGCAGAGAACAGACCCTTCGCGCTGTCGATCACGCCTGCGAGGCTGGCGTTGCTCCAGCCGCACCGAATCACCACCTCGGGGTTTTTCTTGTAGGCGTGGTCGGTGATCTCGGCTCCCTGCTCGACCGGATGGTCGGTAATTTGCAGTTCGTCGGTCCCTACCTCTTCCAGGGTGACATGCGCAACGATGCTCTCAATCGAGCGTTTCGCATCGATCGTGATGAAGCCTGCAAAGTTGGGCATGTCAATTCACCGGGCTGCTGAGATTTCGCATGAGGTCTTGGTTCACCTGCTTCTGTGCACCGCTGACCGCGCTGGCTGTGGCGCTCGGATCAGTCGCGCCATAGACGTTGATGGTGTTGCTTTGCGAGAGCTGGGCAGCATTCGCGCCGCTTGAGGCTGCATCAGCGCGGGCTGGGCTTTCGTAGTAACGAGGAACGACAGTTGTCGCAGCTCCTACGTTCTGCACGGCCCGCGCAAGCATCTGCGCACGATCATCCGCCTCGGCAGCAATGCGCTCACGGTCGAAGTCAGCTTGCTCTTCTGCGTTCATCGCGACAGAGATCGGCCTCTGCGCATTCGCCGCGATCCGCTCCGCCGCTGCGGCACGCCTGGCGGCCTCACCTTCCTTGTCTGCCGGGCGCTCGTAGTAGCGAGAGACAATACCAGCCGCCTGCCCAGAGGACTCGGCCAAGCGCAGGAGATCACCTGCCTTTCTCTCGTTGCCTTGTGTCAGCTCGTGATGGACAAAGCGCAGCTGGTCTTCCAGCGTTGATTGGCGGATATCCTTGCCGGACCACTTGCGGAACTCTGCTTGCCGGTCTGGATGCCACTGAGCAACGCCATAAGCCTTGCCGCCATCGCCAACTGCGTTCGGGTCGAAGCTCGACTCTGCAGAGAGGTTGGCAGCGATGCCTGCGGCCTGGTCACTGCTCCAACCGAGCGACTCGAAGAATCGCGACACGCGAGCCGCCATGTCGGAACCACCGCGCAGGTCTCCTGCGGCATCATCTTCCGCATTGCGGCGCGCTCTCACCGCCTCGTCTTCTCCTTCATTCAGCGATGAGGAATAGAGCATCGCGCCGGCCCCGGCGGCCGTCACACCAAGCAAGGAGGTCAGTGCCGGCGCTGCAGCAGCAGAGGCCGCCGAACCGATCCCTGCGCCAAGCTTCACGAACGCTGCCGCCAGGTTCAGCACGCCTGTGACGACAGAAGTCATCCCCAGCGCCCGCATCAGCCCGAGCAGAACGATGATCTTGGTGCTCCAGCCATCGGTGGCCCGGTCCAGAACCACGAAGAACTGGTAGATGGCTTTCAGGTATGGCTCGGATTCCTGGCCAAACTGAATGACCTTCTCTGTCACATCGACGATGCGATCAGCGATCATCGGGCCGTTCTTCTCGAACCACGCGGAGAATTTCTCCAGCTCAGGCCCAAGCTGGTGCATGAGCGCGGCCTGGACTTGTATCAACAGCGCTTCGAACTGCAAACCAACGCCGCGCAGCTGCTCCATGAACACATGGGCATCCTTGGTGGCCTGGTCCAGCCCGCTGCCTGCCAGGCGCTTGCGGTTCTCCTCCAGCTTCCTGCCGAACTCGCCGCTGACGATCGCCCGCAGCGTGTTGTCATCGATACCCAGGATCCCGGCATACTGCTTGGCCTGGTACCAAGGCATGCTGCGCAGGCGATTTCCCAAGCCCACCATCAGGTCCGCTGTGTCGCGAAGTTCGCCATTGGCATCTCGCGTCTGCACGCCGATGCCTTTCAGGAAGCTCTCGCCGCCCGGATTCTCGCGCAGGAAGCGCGCCATGGATTCCAGCGACCCGCGAGCCTCAGATGCCGATGCACCCAGGTCGCGCGCCGCGTACTCGGCCGACTTGATGCTGGTTGCAGATGCTCCGACCCGCTGCGAGGCGAAGTACAGGCCCTCAAGGTTCGAAGCGAATGCAGACACCCCCGCCGCCACCGCAAGGGAAGCGCCAGTGATGGCGGTCACCAGGTTCTTCACGCCCCTGGTGGCACCGTCCACACCATCGGTGAAGGACTTCATGCCCTGCTTGTCCACCTTGAAGCCAAGGGAGACGAGAAACTCCTTCATGACGTCCTGATCGGCCATTACTTTCTCTCCGAGGCGATGCGCACGCGCTCTTTGTTTTCAGCGCGTACCAGCAGCGCGTCGTTCATCTTGGCGATGTCGGCCAGATCAAGGGTGCCGTCGAGCAATGATTCGTACCGGCACATGCCCTCCATCACAGGGAGCAAAAGCCAATCCTCATCACCTGGAAGATGGGCAAGCTCGATGCTCAGACCTGGGGAGTGCTCCGCCCGGAAAGCATCCCTTTGAAAAAAGGGCCAAGAGACTCTTTGATGACCCTGAAGCACATTTGGATCATGGTGCCCAGGTCGATGTCATCGAACATGCACACAGAGCCTCGGCTACTCCAAATAGGCGCCCACGAGTCGCCCTGTTTGCGCTGGATGACGCCAAGGCATTTCGACAGGATGAACTCCGACGAATCGTTATCCATGTTCGCGATCCCCTCGGCAAAGGGGGTAATCAGTTCAGCCATGCCGGTCAGATCGCCGCTCAGCGGGTTGCCGCCGCTGGATTTCTGAAGCTTCACAAACACCGGGATCAGGGTTGGGATGATCGGGGCCACTTTGCGGGACAGGTGCCATTGGTCGAAGACCGACAGCTTGCCTATCCGGTAGGTGATGCCGTTGAGGTCAAATTCGCTCATCAGTAGGTCCCCAGAATCCCGTCAATTTTCACGGAGTCGAATACCCATTCGACGATATCGCCGTCTTTTCGGTAGTTCAGGTCAGGGCGCTTCTTGAAGGCACAGGACCGGGCCACCGTGGTGTCGCCGCTCGACGAGTTGGTGATGGTGATGAGGTTCTGCCCCCAAAGGGACGAACTCAGCGACTGGGCGTCGTAGAGCGCCATCAGCTGGGCGTTCTTGGGAGAGGTCTTCAGCAGGCGTACCGTGACCTGGCCGGACTTGTCGGCGTGAAGCGAGTGCATGCCCTCGCCGTCCGCGCCGATGGTCATGGTGTTCTTGTCGTTGGCCGCGACAATCGAAATGCCCTCTTCGGCGTTCGCAGCACCGGAGCCGAGGTCGATAACTGCCCCGGCGCCCACCAGCGTGGCGTTTACATCGAGAAACGAATAGGTTGCCATGGGTGATCAGCTCCGATCAGCGGTTGACGTTGATGATGACGTCGACGAAATGGACGGCACCGGCCAGCTTGATTGCCGACTGGATGACTGGGGCCTTGCGTGCTTCGCGGTCTGCCTGGGACTGGGTGGAGATCGGCGGTGCGTAGGAGTAGTAGCCGGTCGACAGGTACTGCCCGGAGGTCAGTGCGCCGAATGCCGGGCCATTCCATTGCCCTGGAGCGACCAAGCCGTTGGTCACCGCCTGCTCCAGCCGCTCGTTGACCGTGGTAACGATCCGGTTGATGCCGGCGTCGGTCTGCGGAATCTTGGTGGTGCTGGTGTAGAGCAGGTTGTAAACGGCGGTCTGGACGTCGTTCTGCAGCCAATCCAGGCCGTGCACCTCGTCGAAGAAGTAGCCGTTCGACATCACGCCTTCCTGGATGATGGCGGTGTCGTTGTCGTACTTCACGAAGACGTTGCAGTTCTTCGCCTTCAGTGCGGCGGCCTGTGTGGTGTTCAGGCCCTCGGCAGTAACACCTGGCTCCTGCTTGAACTTCAGGGTGATGGTGGTGTTGTTGCCCTGGAAGTTGACCGTAAAGGCCCGGCCGAAGATCGAAGCGGCGGCGTAGGCGCTGGAACTGGAGTACTGGCAGAAGCTGCGCTTGTACAGCGCGGCCTTGAGCTTGGCGGCGATATCGGTGGTGCTGGTGCCGTCCAATGCCTGCGCGTTCTGCGTAGTGATGCCGAAGATCCGAGACGGGGAAGCCCCTTCGATGAAGGCCGATACGCCGAGAAGATCGGCATCGGTCGGGGTGGCGTCGGCGACCAGCAGGCCGTACCAGTTGGCCGACTGACTGGCCAGGGTGGTAACGCACGCCAGCAGGGTCTCAGCAACAATACCATTGACCGGCGCCGAGGCCACGCCGGTGACCAGGCCGAGCAGCGCAGACACGTCAGTGCCGGTGCCGGTACCGCTTGCGTAGGTAAGGGTCGACGTCGCGCCAGTGGTCGGGCTGGTGATCTCGAAGCGCGAGAAATTGGCGTTCCAGACGCAGGTGGCTCCGGCCAAGGCCGTGGTGATGATAGAAGCGACAGCATTCAGGTTGGCCGCGGCGCTGAAGTTCAAAGCCGACAGTGTCTTCACCGTGCCATCGACGGTGATCTTCATCGAGCCGGTGGTGATGCTGGTGAAGTTCGCCATCGCCTGCTGGGCAGTCGACAGCGCTCCGCCATTCAAGCGGGCCGACGACGCGGCCTTGGCCCAGCGGCCGACGTACAGGATCGCTGGCTGAGGCGACTGGCTGAAAAACAGGCTGGCAGCCAGGTATTCCGGCGCAGTGGTGCCGAAGTCAGAGGCTACCGCAGGGAGCGACGAGTACTGGCGAATGCGCTCGTTGGTGTCGATGACATTGGATGCCCCCACGATGAGCAGCGCGCCGAAATCACGGGTAGCGGCCGCCAGTGGAGACATGACGACCTGGACGTTGACGACGTCCGAAACGGCAAGAGTAGGCATTGAATTCTCCTGGAGTGGTCAGCCGGTGATGACCGGGGCTTCGGCGGACAGAATGTTGAGCACCTGGTAGGTGCGGTTGATCTTCCGGCGCAGCCGGATTCGCAGGTCGTAACGGCGCACCCACTGCTGGTTGATCAGCTCCGGCGCAGCGATGAGCTCGCCGGCCTCTACAAAGGCCATATCCCTTACCTTGAGCGCCTCGCTGTTCTGCGGGACGTACATGCCGTCACTCAGGATCTGGCCGTAGGCCTGGGCGTTTGGGCCATAGAACGTGGCCAGCAGGATGATTTCCTGATGCCGTTGGTACGTGTCGTGGCCGTCTTCGATGCCGATGTGCTCGATCGCCGAGTTGGCGTCTTGCTTCGTGCTCATCACGCCGATAGCGCACCAATCGACGCTAGGTTCTGGCTGCTTGGGGTTTCCCGACTGCCAGCGAGGCCTGACGTACTTGCCGGGAATGCCAGTGACGCCGGCCACCATCGCCTGCAAATCGTCTTCGAGGGACTCATCCGTAGGCGTGGGGGCGCCTTCCGGAGGCAGGTAGCCACCGGTTGCTGAGGTATTCGCCATGGGTTATCCCGCCAGGGGTAGAAGGTCGCAGGAGGCCGCTACGAAGCCGCGCCCGAAGTGGCTGTAGTCGTTGACGTTGGCAACGGTGTAATCGCGGCCTTGCCAGGTTATGGTGTCGGCGATGCTGTCCTCGCCGCTACCGGCAGAGAGCCGGAACATGGTGTGAATGGTGATGGAGCCCTTTTTGCGCTCGCCGCCGGCAATGCGCTCGAGGATGTCACCCTTGTCGCTGGTGACTACCCCCGCAAATGGTGTCGAGGTGACGGCATTGGTCGCTCGGCCATTGTCGCCGATGGTTTGAACGGAGCGCTTGCAGACCAGGCCCATGTCCATGAAGTCGGGATCAAGCAAGACTTCCGTGACGTCGAGCAGGGCCATAGTTTTCTCCGGGCAACAAAAAACCGCCGGGTGGCGGTTTCTAGCAAATCAGTATGCGGTGGGTGATAAGTCCATGCTGCCGGTCCTATCAATTGAAATTCGATATTTTTTGACCTTTCCTGCAGACAGCTTCGCCTCACGCTCTTTCAGGCCGCCCCCACAAACACCGGTGCTGACGCCAAGAATGATATCGCCGGCAGGAATGTAGAATTTCGCCGTTTCTCCTTCCCCGATTTCGGCAACCAAGCGACCATCAATCATCAATCGAGTGTTGCAAGCGCTGCCAACAAACCCGTTATCCCTGGTCACGACCAGTGTTGCATCACCGTCGGACTTTTGCTGGTTTGCGTAAAGACGCTCAGCCGGAACAGGGTCGGCACTCTCTGACGGGATCGGCGTCGTCGAGCATCCAGCGAGCAATACTAGTAGCACTGCACCCAGCAATTTCCGCATGGCCTTCTCCAGCTTGAGGACTAGAGGAGCTTAGCATGCGGACGCGATGAGCCAGTCCGTTGCTACTTCTTGCGGATGACGTAGGTAATGGAGTTGCGCAACTGGCCAGTATTGACCAGCGGCTGAATGCCGGCCTGGTCCTGGGCCTGCTCGGGCGTAGCGCCAGAGGCGATCAGTTCCAGGTAACGCTTTTCCGATGCGCGCATGGAGGCGGTGCCGCGGGACTTGTGCCGGTTGCGGATGGTGCTCGGCGCCAGGGGCACGAATTCGCCAGAGTTGAGCTTGTTGCGTGCACCGGTCGAGGCGATCAGGCCGGCCGCATTCAGCGACAGATCGACCTTCTCGCCCTGCCCGTTCAGCGCCGCCTTAGCCGCCGTCTGCAGGTGGTTGGTGATGCTGGCCCGCTGATCTTCCACCCCAGGCTCCAGAAACGGCCGCGCAGGGATGTTGGCCTTGGGCGAGCCGTACTCGTGAATGTACCCAAGCTGGGCATTATTCAGCGGCGCGCCTGGCTCGTCATCATTGCGCTCAGCCTCCGTGGCAGGGATGCCTACCAGAACCTCCTGGCCGGCCAGCTTCTGGATGGCGTGCAGCACCTTGGCGACGTTGTCCTTGGTAACCTTCAGGCTCATAGCTGGAAGCCCCCAGAACCGATCATGCGGGCCAGCTGCAGCAACTGGATGCCGTAGGTGGTCAGGTTGAAGAACCCGCCATCCTCAAGCGATACCGCGCCGCTGTCGTAGCCGACGCTGACCTTGTCTACCGACTTACTGTTCACCGGCCCTTTCACCTGCCCGCCCGCGCCGCCGGCAGCAGCAGTCTGCTGGTTGCCAGAAGCGACGGTCAGGTTGTGGGCGACGAACAGCTCGATGCCGATATTGAGGTAATCGCACCAGCGGTCAGGAGGCAGGACATTGATGGCCAGGCTCATCCAGAGACTCACCGCCGAATCGGGGTACTTCGCGATGTCGGCAAACTCGGGGAAGTCCTCACGAAACTTGGCTGCATCCATGGTCCTGTCCTGTATCAGGCGTCGGCGTTGGCCTTGGCCACGCGCTCACGCAGGGTTTCGAGCTTGATGTTGCCGCCGACGTTGATGCCCTTGGCAGCCAGCTCAGCGATGAGGCGCTTTTTCTCATCCTCTTCGCTTTCATCGTCGGGCACTTCGGCCTCGAGGTGAGCTTGGACAAACCAGTGATCGACGTACTTGTCGTCGATCACCTGGGTGCCTGCCGCGAACTCGATCACACCGTCGGCGGTGTTCAGCTTGAAGGGCTTGATCACATTGCGCTTTGCCATGATTTCGCCCTCAGATGCCGTCACGGTAGCCGATGGTTTCCGGGTAGACCACTTCCACCACGCCCAGACGGCCGTAGTAGGTGGTGATCTGGCGAATGCCGCGGTACTCCAGCGGGGTACGCTGAAGCGGCACCAGCGGGAAGCGAACACGATCCTTCTCGTTGGTGTAGGCCATCATGCGGTTGGTGTTGCTGGTACCGCGGTTGGTCAGCCACTTCAGCGGCTGAATGTTCAGCGGCGCGCCGTTGATGGAGTTGGACAGGCTGTTGACGCGCAGGAATTCCAGCACCGAGATGTTGCCGGCATCGGAGACAATGCGGCTCACCAGTCGGCTGTAGGAGACCGGGTCCAGGCGCAGCTCGCGTGGGCAGATGGCGAACGCGGATGCAGCCCACACGCTGTTCAGCAGGTCGTTCACGTCGGCCAGGATCTGCGCGGGGGTGGCAGTCGCCCAGTTGCCGGTGACGGCGTTGCTGACGTTGGTGACCGAAGCCGAGTTGACCAGGCCGGTCTCACCCAGATCGGTATCGCCGATGTACACCTGCTCGTCGATATCCATGTTGTGCTTGAGCTGCATGCCGGAGAACTTCTGCGAGTCGACCGGGCGGCCCAACTGCTGAGCCGAGGCCAGCTCTGGCAGAGTCCAGGACAGCTCCATGCCCCACAGGGTCAGTGGTTTCGGCGTCTTGCCGATGTCCAGGGCCAGCGAGGCGATCGAACTGGAGTCCTTGCCGATCCAGGCCTTACCGTTCGGGCTGGTGCCACCCACTGCGGCGAAGGTGCTGTTGGTGAAGCTGGAGATCTCGTCCGCGATGGACACGTCTTCGCGAAGTTCGATGTCGCGGGACCAGGTGACCGAAGCCAGCGGGCCGTGCAGGGTCTGGTCCAGACGCTCCAGTTCGCCGATCAGGAAGACACCGGTGGAGTCGATGGTGGCGGCGTCGAAGGTCATCATGCCGTCGCGGGTGTGGGCGCGCTTGATCGAGCGCGGCAGAATCAGGTTGCTCATCTAGCGTTCCCCTTAGATGTTGTAAGCGATTTCGACGTTGCCGGAAGCATCGGCAGCGCCCATGAAGGTCGCGGTGGTGATGGCCACGGTATTGGTGCTGTCTGCAACCGCCTCGATACCACCGATTGGCTTGCCAGCTGCGGCTGCTGCCACGCGAACGTAGACGGCGCCGTCTTTGGCAGCGGTGCCGGCGTTCAGCTTCACGGTCATGTATCCGCGGCGCAGGACGTCGGCGATGCCCTTGGTCGGAGGCGTTGAGGTGCCCAGTGGGTCGGAACCGGAGCCCCCGGTGATTGGGTACGGACGGACCAGCAGGCCGTATTCAGCGCCAGCGGCATCGCCGGCACCGAAGGGCACGAACTTGTCGCCGACGATCTTGCCGAACAGGCCGAAGCCCGAGAACGGCAACGATGGGTTCAGCACAGCAGGCTCGATGGTGGACTGACTGGCACGGGTGACATCGCCAGGGATACCCGCCGGCATGCGGTAGAGAAATGCGTTGCTCATCGGGGATCCCCTTAGTGTTTCCAGAAGGCCTTGTTGGCGGCGTTGATGTCAGCGATCGACTGCGGGCGGCCGAAGTCTTTGGTGGTGGTCGAGGTGCGGATGCCCTGGCTGTTGTTGCTCAGCTTGGCCAGCTCACTGGCACCGGCGAAGGCCGCCGACACCTGGTCAGCAGTCAGCTTGTCCAGGGCACGGCCCATCAGGAACGGCTCAACGATGGTCTTGCCGCCTTCGGTGTCCATGGCCTTGCCCAGCGCTTGGCGCTGGCAGGCACAGATATGGTCGGCGGTCTTCACCTTGGAATCGCGGGTGGCGAAGGTGATGCCCGGAGCGAGAATCTCGGCGCGGGAGCGCAGATCGGTCAGCAGCGCCGCGTCGCCGGTGTAGGTGGTGCCAGAGGCAGCGGCGTTCGACTCGGCCTGTTCGGCTTCGAGGACGGTGTCCTTGGTCTTGGCCTCGTCTTCCTCGTCGTCGTCCTTGGTTAGCTCGTCCATCTTGCCTTCCACGTCACCAACACGGGCGCCCAGGGCGGTGACGGCCTTCAGGATGGCGTCGAGGGTCGCAGCATCGCCGGTCTTGGCCGATGGCTTGTCTTCTTCCTCCTCTTCCTCGTCCGCGGTTTCCGCTTCCTTGGCCAGCGCCTCGGCCGCCTCGGCATCCTTGGACATGAACGCCCGACGGAGGCGATCGGCGAAGCTCAGCTGCTTTTTCTTACTCATGGTTTCGGAGTCTCCGATTGCGCATCGCGGGCCACAGCGGCCGCGCTCTACCAGTGCTACGTGGTTACCCACGATGTTCGTCTGGCGGCCGCGACCGACTGCCAGCTGTTCGTATTCGGCGTCATAGCCGCAGGACACTTGCCGCAGGCCGTTTCGGACGTCTTCGATGGCCTGGACATCGGTGATCAGCAGATCAGCGAGCATCAGGTCGTTCTCGACCCCGTCGCCGCGGCGCACGTTCTGGGTGATACCCATGCTCAGTTCGCGCCAGTTGCCTGGGTTCACAAAGTCCTCGGGGTGGGCCAGCGTGACCGGCTTGCCTTCGAAGCTGGCAATGGTCTCGACGCGGAACACCTCGTCGGCGTTGCGTTCGATGGTGACCAGGCCGCCAGCGCCGCCCTCGATCAGTGGGCCGTCCTCGTTGACCAACTCGCTCTCGTCGTAGAGCAGCGTGCCGATCCGGGCGATGGGCACGGCCTCGCACAGCAGAAAACCTTCGGGGGTCATGCTTTGCCGCGCGCTCAAGCGCTCAGGCGCGAACCAGCGCCCGGTCTCGTCCTGGGTACGTGCTTTCATGGTTGTCACTCTGGAATGACTGGCTCTGGCCAGCACCTGCAGTTGGGTAGGCATCCGGCGTGGCCGGTGAGCTTTTCAAGCGTGGGCGGATCGCTCCAGGACACGAACTTCCCTTCCATCGCCTTGTGCGAGGACCGGACGTCGCCGTCGTGCGAGGTGCGCCAGATGTAACCGGTGCTGCCATTCGCCTTGGCTCGGGCCTCGGTGAGGGTGGCAGCAGTACGGGATACCTCAGTGCGGGCGATCAGTTGTGCCCGGCTCGTGGCCACCTCACCCGAGCGCCTGATCTCCTTGGCGATCTCGTTTGCCCGTGAGCCGTTCTCGATGCCCTTGAGGGTCAGCTCATGCACGCGCTGCGCTGCTTCGGTCGGGATGCTCTTGATGAGCGTCACTTGCTCGGCCAGCAGCCCGCGCATCGCTGTGCCGGTGTCCGCGTTCAGGATCTCGTCACGCAGCGCCTTGGCCATCTCCTGCGAGCGCTCAGCCCAGGCCTTGCGGTCTTCCTGGTTGACGTCAGCGATCATCCTGCCGGCCGTGGACGCCGCCCAATCGGTCAGCAGATCGGAGTAGCGGCGTAGTATCTGCGAGATGGTCGGGGCGGCGGCGGGATCACCCGGCGGGAAGCCATTGATGATCGCGCCTACCTGCCTAGCTACCTGAGTCAGGCTGCGCTGGTACTCACGCTCCGCCCGGCTCGTTCTCACCGGGTTTCGGCGCTTCTTTCGGTCCAGGGTTCGCATTCGGCAGCTCCAGCCCTTCAACACCCGGCGGCGGATCGTTCTCTGCTTCCTTGATGTCTTCGTCGGTGATGTTCGACCAGAGGCCGGTGGTCTGGCTGGACTGGCGCAGCTCCTTCAGCGCAGTCACGCGGCTGACGATGCCCGAGTCGAAGGCCTGGACCACCGAGTTGGTGTCCTTGGCGCCGATCTCGGCCTTCTCGGTGTCGGTGAGCTGCCACAGGGGGTTGAACTTGAAGTCCCAGCCTTCCTCCATGGGCTTGCCCAGGACGGAGCGGGATACGACATCCAGCAGCGTTGTCATGCCCGGGCGGAGGTCACAATCCTGCCAGGCAGCCACGTTGTCGTAGTAGGTACGCAGGTCGCTGTCACCGGAGCTGTTCAGGCCGCCAGGGGACTGCCCGAACAGACGGACCAGAGGAATCTGCAGCGCCCCCGAGATCTGCTCGCCGAAGCTCAGCAGTACCTCGGACAAGCCGGAGAAGCTGTACTGGTGCGATTCGAACTCGTCAGAGGCATCCATGACGGTCATGCCTTCGTTCGACTGGTACAAACGGATCATCTCCATCTGCTTCACGAAGGCCTCGAAAGCCTTGCCGCCCATGGCGATCAACTCGCGGAGCTTCTCGACCTTGTAGGTGCGCAGGTGGGCCTTGTAGACCAGCTGGGCAGTGCCTGAACTGGTGCTGTCGAAGGCGATCAGGCGGTCCCACAGCCGCTCCAGCACCGACTGCCCCCAGCCGTTCTCGGCGATGCGCTGCCAGTACGGAAGCTGCACGCCCTCCAGCCGGATCACCCGGGAATAGTGGATCGTCTGGTTGACCAGGGCCTGCGCGTCGGCGAGCACGGTGTAGAACTTCGGCTTGCCCAGGTGCGGGCCATACTCGGTAACAAGGTTCTCCAGCGAGGGTTGAACCACCCAACGGTCAAGGACCAGCAGGCCCTTGAACTGCCCGGCAGCAATCGAATCCAGCTTGAGCGGGGTGCTGACGTTCTGGCCGTCGATCAGCATCACGGCGATGGAGCCGCCGTATAGCCGCGACCACTTCACGTTGTCGCACAGGCTGTTCCAGATCTGCAGGCGCTCCAAGGCTTGGTTCAGCTTGTCCTTCTCTTCGGGCTCCATGTCCGATACCAGCTCGATGCCGGAACGGGTCATGTCCTGAGCCACCAGGTCAACCGCCATGCCTGCGATCCAGCTGGAGCGGTACACGGCCTCCATCTGCACGCGGTTACGGCTGACCAGGTCGAAGGTGTAGTGCGACGCAGCGTTCTGGTTGTTCGCCTGGAGTCCGACACGCGCGGCGAAGTTCTCGAAGCTGTCGCCAGTCATGAAGGACTTGCGGGCGGCATCGGTCGCGGCGGATACCTTCGCGGCTCGCGCCTTGATCTGATGTCGTTTGCTCATCCTGCCAACCTGTTCCAGATGTCCAGTGCTCGGGTAGCCGGCTGGTAGCAGATCATCACTGCGTCAGCATGGTTCGGCGATTTGGTGCCCTCAGGGGCTTTGTCGATGACGATCTTGCCCACCTGGTTGATGGTGTACGTCGGCTGGGATAGCTCCATGGTCAGCATCGAGAGCTCGGCCAGGTCGGGCGAGATACTGATGATCTCGTCTGGGTCGATCTCCATGCCCTCGACCACGGCCCGATAGGTGGCCTGGAAGCGCAGTCGCAGCGCCCACCAGGCCTGGGCCTTGGCGTTTGCAAAGTAGTCCTTGTTCTTGCGCTCCTTGACCATCTCGCCTTCGGGGTCGAAGACGGGGCCGGAGCCACGGAATGGCGAGTCATCGACGCGGCGCTTGCCGACCTCATGCCGGGCCTCGTTGATGACGCGGGCGTCACCCCGCACACCAGCACCCAGGCCGTCAGCGTCGTAGTCGAAGCCTTCGTAACCCTTCTCGTCACAGATGGCGAAGGCCTTGACCACTGATCCGTAGATGTCGCCGCCCTTACCGGACCAAGACTCAAGGTGCTCCAGAAGGAAGCCATAGCGGCCAGCAAAGGCGTTCTTGTCGACGCCCTCATCTGCTACGTCCATGGCGCCCCGGCGCATGCCGGTAGGCTGGATGCCGAGCTTGATGTGAGCACCGATGGCGGCCTGTACCCAGGCAGACGGGATAACCACACCTTCGACCGAGGCCGAGTAGTTGATGTCGATCTCTTGCGCCACTACCACCGGGTCCAGGTCGTTGACCTGTTTGGCGTACCAGGCGTCATCCTTCCGCGGGTCGTCACGCCAGTGGAAGGTGAACACCTTGATCTTGCCACCATGCCGACGCTGGGCGAATGGGTTGCCCATGCCGTTTGGTGTTGAGATGTCCTGCCGGCAGTTGGTGGTTGCCGACAATGACGCATCGACTAGCTGCGGGCGCTCTAGGAACGCTGCCTCGTCAACGATGTAGAAGCTGCTGCGGTCGCCCCGGCCGATGCCATCGCCTGATTCACCGGTGATGACCGAGTCGGTACCCGGGAACATGATGCGCATGTGCGGGGCGTGCTTGTTCGCCTCCCAGCCGCCGCGGAACTCACTCGGCAGCAGGCGCATGAATTCGCGTGCCTTCCAGAACAGGCTCTTAGGGGAGCCGATCTTGTCGACGTACTCCTCTTTGCGGGAGCCGAACCCCACCACCACGCCGTGATGAAACAGGCACACCGAGTTGGCCAAGCCGACAGTCAGCCAGGACATGCCCATGTCGCGGGTCTTCTCGGTGATGCCAGGCTCTTGGTTCCTCCAGCGCTCAATGAACCACTCGACCCACTCCTCCTGCTTGGGGAACAGTAGGAAGGGAATGCTAGCCGGCAGCCCACGCTCAACGTTGCGGGGATCAAACGTCATGCCCCAGTCGATGATGAACTGGGCCGGGTTGTCGCGGTAGAACGCCTTCATAGCCGGAACAGCGCCGGGCGCCGTCCGGATTCGCTGCAGGCGCTCCGCCCGCCACTGGAATACCTGCCCGTAGTCCGGCTTACGGAAGTCGAACGGGAATGGAATCGGCATGACTTCAGCCCATCAGTTTCTGGTAGGCCTTAGCCGCCTCCACTGGGTCAGTTGGGAACGCGCCTTCCGGCACCTGGGCACCCTTTCCTCCACCATCGCCGTCATCCAGGTTGAACGCTTGGCGCTCGAGCACCTGCAGGTTCTTCAGAGCCGATGACAGCTGGAACAGGGTCTTGGCGTTGCTGGGCAGGCCGACAGCGGCAAGCATCGAGCCACGGCGAAGACCGCTCTGGTCGTCCGCTGTGTCCTCGATGATGGCGTCTTCAATCTCTTCGCGCTTCTGGATGGTCTGCAGTAGATCATCCATCAGCAGGTTCGCAAGGTTCGCAGCTTTGCGGATGTCGCGGCGATGGCTGCGAACAACCTGCGCGCCCTCTGCTGCCGCCTCTTCGATGATATCGGCGTCCCGCTCAGGGTTCGCACATTGGTCTTCGCGAACCTCGCCGCGAACCAGTTTGTTGCGAACCTCCTTACGCACCTGCTCGGAAAGGTCCCGCTCCCACCCAAGAGCCTTGGCCTTCTTCCGGATCGCGGTGTCGCTGACATCGTGACGCTCAGCGATGGTACGGATGGAAAGCGCCCCGGCCCGGAAGGCTCGTTCGATCGCCTCCCAGTCGGGTAGTTTGCTTGTCATAAATGACCCACCTACTTGAATAACAGCGCTTTCGCCCCATGTTTAAGAAAGCAACACCCTATCAACCGAGTTAAGGAATGAAGATGTCTGCTATTGAAGCAATCTCGAACGTCGGCGACGAGCCGTACCGCCTGTTGAAACCTCAGTCGCAACGCGCCATTGCTGTAGGCGCCGCGTTGGAACTGATCCAGAGTCGTGTCGGTACTCTCCCTACCGGAACGAGCCTCGAAAATGAGTTGAGCAAGCTTTCGCAATATGCCGACAAGATCCAAGCGGCGCTGGCCAAGACTGAGTGAGGCCGCTCGTGCCGCGCTCGCCTGCGGCACACCTCTCGCGCGCCACGAAATGGCACTTGCTGTATTCGTGGCGCGCTATTTGGCCTGGAACACATGCCCACGCCGGGCAACCGCATACAGGACGATGCCCAGCTTGAGGAGAACGCCGTATACCGTGGGCACATGCGCGTTCATGGCCAGGACGAAGGATCCGAATGCGCCAATGGCTACTAGGTAGAACGCAACGGCCAGCAGCGGGTGATCCATGGGCCGTATGCGCCGGAGATAGTCACAAGCCGCGATCACCACCAGCACGCTCAGGAACGCATTGGCGCCGATCAGGATGGAAATCAGGGTAGAGCTCATCAGGTAGCCCCCTTGGCTCCGAACTGACTCACCACTGACTTCATGACTGGGATGATGTTCATTGCCAGTAGGCCTATAAGAAAGGCCACGCCGTATTGGGTTTCTCCGCTTGTGCCAAGGCCGAAGTAGCTGATGGCAAGCGGGGTGCAGAAGATTGCGGAAGCAAAGCCAGTGAAGAAGGCGGCGACCGCCTGGCCTCGCGTGAGGCCCCGCAGAAAGGTCAGCGAGAGGATCGCTCCAGCGAAGCCGCCAATGATCACGCCGTACTTCACCAGCAGGACGCCGGCAGTCGTGCTTGCTGGTTCGGCCATAGATGGTCCCTGGAAGAAAAGGTCCGCTTGAGGCCCTAATGAGGGGCCGGGCAGAATTGGGTTGGAGAAGTTAGCCCCGCACCGTTGCCCTGTCTTAGTAGTAGCGCTGGAGACAGCCGGGGCTGAAAGCGACCAGCGAAGGGTTTGGCAAGTGAGCTAGATGATCCTGTTCGCCATCACAAAGACCCTGAAGGAATAGCGAATGAATCTTGCCAGCATGGAAATCAAGGACCTGCTGAAGCTCCAGTCCGATGTCATCGACGAGCTCAAAAACCGCGGAATTCTCAGAACCAAGAACAACCCTACCGGCGACTATGCCGAATGGCTGGTTGCTTCGGCTCTATCGATGAAGCTTGCCAAAAACTCGTCAGCGGGTCATGACGCAGAGACGGATGCAGGCAAGAAGATCCAGATCAAAGCGCGCCGGGTAACCGCAGACAACAAGTCCAGGCAGCTTGGCGTTATACGCAACTTGGACAAGAACGACTTCGACGAACTCGTGGCAGTAATTTTCAACGAATCATACGAGGTGGTCGAAGCTGTATCGATACCGCATTCAGTAATCAGGGAGTACAGCTCGTTCACGCAGCATGTGAACGGCCATATCCTGCACATTCGCGGCGCGTTGCTGTCCGACAGCCGCATCCGCAATTTGCGGACGGAACTGAGCGACTATATCAACGATCTGCCGCTCCACATTGAAAGCGCCATGCGGGAAGAAGGTTGATTGCTCACGCCCTGCTAATTTCGGCTGAGACGAAAAAGCCCAGCGCTAAGGCCGGGCTTTTTGGTGATGTTTGCCAAAGGCAAAATTGTCACGATGGGGAAAAGTTACAGCCAGCCGTGCATTTTGTCAATACGTTATAACGATGCGATTTCAAGCTACTTCTCGCATCACTGAAATCGCCCTCGCCACGGGCACCAATGCGTCTCTGTCGAGGTCGTTACAGGTAGCAAAGCAGGCCTCGATGAACCCCTCCCACTCTCGGGCCCAGGCCACACTGCTCAACTCAAGGCCAAGCATGTGCAGCAGCCACGCGCGAAACCCCTCAGGTGACGGACAAGGGTCCACGCCTTCGCTCTGCCCGCCTTGGTGCATGCGGCGGTACCGGTAGAGCACGCCCAGGGCGACCAGGCGCGCCTTCTCGAACTTCTTGGCGTACATGCGCGGGCCTGCTGCATAGGCCACGCTGAACACCGCCTGGTGCGCGTCATCGGCATCATCTGCCGTGGCGATCGGGCTGTACATGTGGTTGCCGAACGCCTTCAGGTGGGCCGGCAGCGTGTCGATCGCCCGCTGGATGTGGGCGGCGACTGCCTGGTGCGCCTGGTGGCCGGCCTTCCGCTGCTTGTCGGTCTTCTGAATCATGCGACCGAGGAGCCCCATTTCCTGCATCACGGCGCCCTGGCTGTCCCGTGGGATGTACAGAGCGTCGTGCCACGCCTTCCTTGCGCTGCTCAGTTGCATGGGCCGCCCTCCTCGCGCTTGCGCTTGTCCTTGAGGACCATCCCCAGGACGATGGAAAAGCTGCCGAAGACAGCCATGGCCAGAAGCAGCAGCTGACCGCTGTCGGTTGGTGTCCAGTTCATGCTGCTGCCCTCCGTAGGTCTTTGAGTTTTTGCCTGTAGGTGGCCTTGATGGCCTGCAGGTCTTCGATGGTCAGGCGCTGGGGCTTATGAGGCCCTTCGAGCCAATCCACCTGGTCGGCGCCGATGCGCTTCACCAGACGGATCCGGTACTCGACGGCATTCCCCGACAGGTTCCGGTTGCACTTCACGCACTGGCGGTGGACGTTCAGCGGCTCGAAGCGGAGCTCTGCGCAGGCTCCCACCGACCGGTAATGGCCGGCGTCCCAGCGGCTGCCGGTGATGAGATCGTGATCGCTCGGCCGCGAGTCGCAGCTGATGCACGGCAGACCGGCATCTCGCTCGCGGATGTAAGCGTTGAACGCGGTCTGCGCCTCGGCCATGTGCTCGCGACGGGTCTTCAGCTTCTCCCTGCGCTCCTGGGTATCCCTGCGGTTCTGCTGGGTGATGGCCTTGGCCGCCACCTTCTGTACCTTCGAATCCTTCGACATGGCCAGCGCGCAGGCGATGCTGCACACCTTTTGCGTGGTCTTGGCAGGCTTGAAGCGCTGACCGCAACCTGATGCTTTGCACTTCTTCGACTTGATCTCCTTGGCAAGCATTAGTACCGCCCTCCCCACCGATCTGGCTCCGTCCAGCGCACGCCATGCTCGGCGCCGAAGGCATGCATCACTTCGAACAGATCGCTGAACCACTTCTGCGACTGCTTGCGGGTCGGAACGCCCAGCACGACGAAGCCGCCATCGATCCCGGGTACCGCTTCCTGCTTCTGCACCGCCGCACTGAAGATGTGCTTCCAGTCCTCGTCGTTCAGCTTGCGGCCGTACCAGTCCACCTGCTGGGAGACGTCGCGAAGCATGGCCCACATCTTCCGGTTGCAAACGTCAGGGCGCTTCTCGTCCTTGATGACGATGACCTTGGGCTTGGTCAGGTCGATACCGTGCAGGGCGCCGTAAACCCGGTTGAGGTCCTGGGTGCTGCGGATGGCGTACTCGGTCATCACACACCCTCCCTGCCGCGATGCGATTCCCATTCGAACGGGACCACGATCAAATTGCCCTCACGCAACCGGTCAACACAGCGCTCGCCCATGGCCATCGGCAGTTGGCCACCGTCCAGGTTGGAAATCACCACCGTGGGCCGAACCTGCTCATAGCGGCCATTGATGATCGCGAACAGGGTCGTCAGCTCGAAGTCGCTCGGCTGTTCCTTGCTCACGCCAACCTCGTCCAGCACCAGCAGGTCGGGACCAATCAGGCTGGCCAGGATGTCGGCCTCGTTGCGCTCGCTGTGGCGGTCGTAGGTGGAGCGAATCGCCTGCAAAATCGACCCCACGGTACGGTACACGGCAGTTCGCGTGGTCTTGTGCAGCAGCTCGTTGGCTATGGCCACTCCCAGGTGGGTCTTGCCGGTGCCAGGCTTACCGATCAAGACCATGCAGCGCCCTGTCTCGCAGATAGCGTCGAAGGTCTTCACGTAGTGGCGACAGAAGCTCAGCGCTTTGCGCTGCCCCTCGCTCTCGGCGTTGTAGTTCGCCAAGGTGCGCTTCTCGAAGCGTTTCGGGATCAGGGCATCACCCAGCTTGCGGGTGGTGGACAACCGGCGTTCATAGGCGTGCTGGGCCTCGGCAGCAGCTTCGCGCTCGACACTCGCAAGCCGGGAGCACTCTGGGCATTGCCCCTTGAACTCGCGCCCCAGCAGCAGGGTTACCTTCTGCTCGAAAGCGCCATGCTTCTCGCACTCTGCGGGCTGGACTCGGGCGACCATCGCGCCCTCGTCGATCTTGGTGACTTTCTCAGAGCGCATAGGAACCGTCCTCCCGCAGAATCAGGCCAGCGGTGTAATCCTTGGTGGCAAAACCGTGATGCCGGCTGGTGGGTGTCGCCAATACCTGCGGCGCCGAGTCTTTCAGGCGGTTGATCACCCAGGTCGCCTTGAAGCCCTGCCAGCCAGCGGACAGCGCTTCGGTGATTGCGGTGGTGGCATCGATGCCGTGGGCGGCGCACTTGGCCAGCTCAGCGTTCACGGTTGCCCAGACGGTGGCGGTCACTCCTGCGCGTTTGGCCTTGCGCAGGGAGAGCCAGTCAGCAAGCAGTTGCGCCGGCACCTGGTGTGGGTTGTCGGCCAGTAGCTGAGCCATCCCGAACGGAGCTTTGCGATCAGACTTGGGCTCGCCGGCCTGGGCCAGGTTCGTGGGGGTGGATGTAACATCTTCCGAAGGAAGATTTACATAGGGGGTTTCTTTCTTGGAATAAAGAAGGGAGTCGTCGGTTTTGGTCTGTTTCGCAGCAGATCCGATTCGGACGATTTGAGCCGAGTCAGACGATTTGGTCTGTTTCGGCTCTTCAACGAAAACCCACTCTTTCGGGTCGCACACGCCGATGTCGCCACGTGCCCCGCCTTCACGGAACAGGACACGACGACGCAAAAGACCAGAGATCGCCTTGGACACGGTGTCCGGGTGAATGTGGGTGGCTTTGGCAATCGCCGTGGCCGGGATGCGCTGAGCGCCTTCGTTGAAGTTCAGGGTGGCCTTGGCCACGTACAACACGATCTTCATCTCGCGCGCCGACAGGTCGATGGCCATCAGGCCATCCATCAGCTGGTTGTCCATACGGGTGAACCCCCTGGACTTGTCTATTTGGAAGATGTTTGTCATGATTTCTCTCGCATATTGCTTCAACGAAATCGCCGACCTCGACCGTCGGCTTTTTTGTGCCTGTAATTCAGAGAGGGCCTCTGCCCTACCCTGAAGAGTCCCTCTCTGAGGCCCTTTTCAGGGGCACCAGCTGTAGCACCTTGGCTTTCCTCCGCCCGGCGGCGGATGTGGCTCCAGCCGAGACGGCTTCCAATGCCATCTCGTTCAGCGCTTTTTCGAGGGTCCATTCATTGGCCCTCATCAGGGCCTCGATCCGTCGTCTGGCACCAGGCGACAACTTGCTCATTTCAAAAAACATTCGGCCCTCCAAAGGGGCCTCAGCCCGCGATATCTTGTTTCTTGGGCTGCATCAGCTCCTCGATCACGCCGTTGTCGACGGCCCACTCGATGATTTCGTACAGATACGTGGCGTGCTGCATGCGGGTTCTGCTCGCAGCCTTCCGAAGTATTCGGTCAAGGACTGGCTCGAAACGAACCTTGACCGGAATGTCACGTTTCTGGTTGGGGTCTGTGTACATGCTGGGGTAGCTCCTTGCGGCTATGAAAATGGTTATGCGGCTTCTGATGGGTAGAGGTCAGGGCGCAACTCGTGTCGAGAAACGCCGGTCACTTTCTCAATCGGGAGAGCCTGGCGGGCTGGAACACCTCTGGTTTTCCAATAGGAAACAGCCATTGGCGTAACGCCCAGAAGCTCGGCCAGGGCTTTACCCGAGCCGACGGCGTGGATTGCACGCTCCAGAGGGGTGATTTCCATAAACAGTCCGCCCTAGGCGAATAAACATATCTCAACAATACGTTTATTTAATAAACAACGCAAGCCCGGTAAACTTTGTGTTTATGACGAATCAACATTCAGGCGACCGCATGCGCCAGAGGATGCGGAAAACAGGAATGACCCCAACCGACCTGGCGTCGGCAATGGGGGTCAGCACGCAGACGATCAATAATTGGTTCTCTAGGGGCGTCCCTGGAAAATCGATGCTCAAGGTTGCGACCCTGCTTGGGGTCAACATTCCTTGGTTGCAGGATGGTGAAGGCTCTGAGAACTGGGGCACTAGACCCTATGATGACAGTCAGTACGATAGAGTCTGCCTGGAGAAATCCAACGCCGAGATTCTCGGGCCTATTGATGCCTGGGATGACGACACCCCGCTGGATGAAGACGAGGTCTATGTGCCGTTCCTCAAGGAAGTGGAGCTTTCTGCCGGCAGCGGCCGGACAGTTGTAGAGCAGTCCCATAAGCAGAAGCTCCGCTTCGGCAAACTGACCCTTCGCAAGCAGGGTGTGCAACCAGATGACGCTGTGTGCGTCACGGTCAGTGGCAACAGCATGGAGCCCGTGCTTCCGGACAAAAGCACTGTCGGCGTGGATCAGGGCAGCACTGCAGTTGTAGACGGCAAGATGTACGCCATCGATCATGACGGTCAGCTAAGGGTGAAAACCCTCTATCGCCTTCCCGGGGGCGGCATCCGTATGCGCAGCTTCAACCGGGACGAGCACCCAGATGAGGAATACACGGCCCAGGAGATGGCCGAGCAGAACATCCATATCAAAGGGAAAGTCTTCTGGTCATCAGTCCTCTGGTAGAGATACAGAGCATCGCTCAAGCCCGCCTAGCGCGGGCTTTTTTGTGCCTGCGATTTGGGCATCCTTCATCCGCAATAAACAAAAATAAACAAAAGGTGTTGACGTGTTTATAAACATCGCGTTTACTTTGCACAACACCGAGGCGCTACACAGCCTCTCGGTAGGCCCTCAAGGCCACACACGACTGGTGAAGCCGCCAGATAGCACGGGATCAGCGAAGTGATCTCCCAGCCCCGGATAGCGGGACCGACTGGACTCAAGTTCTTTGACAGATATCGCGCCGATGCTGCCGCCAGTAGCGGGCTGAGGCGCACGGCCCCTTTCCCTTCACTTCGACCGCATTGGCAGGCGTCAGGCCACCTTTCACGGTGGGTTTGGTCACCCGCGCCTGGCTCCTGGCCAATGCGGTCCAGAGGACAAACCATGTACCAGCCACCAGAACCTTCTGGCGTAGGTCGCTGCCTTCGCTGCGCAAGCTGCATCGACGAATCCGAGCAGATCGGCGGCATTTGCTATGAGTGCCAACCCGCTGAGGAAGGCAAGCAGCCGGCTTTCCCGGTCCAGGCCAGCGAGTACGCCGGCCACGGCCCCTCTCACGGCATCACCATCCGAGACTACTTCGCGGCCAAGTTCGCAGCAGCCCAGGCAACTTCAACCAGCGCCGACAGCAATTTCATCAACCCTGACTACGTTGACCCGCGCGATGGCCGGACAGTGGCGCAGAAGATTGCAGCGACCTCTTACGCGCTCGCCGACGCCATGCTCGCCGCCCGGGTGAAGCCATGAGCGGAATGAGCGTTACCGGCCAGATCATGATTCAAGAGCCTGAAGCCGGCGGATTTTCGGCCCATGTCTATCCAACACGCCTTGATGCGGCAGTTCAGCTGCTGCGCGTGATGATTCGTCGCGCCGCTGACGAGCAGCAGGCCATGGCCCAAATCGAAGATGCCGTAGCCGAGCTGATCAGCGAGGAGCGACATGACTTGGATATGGAAATGGCAACCGAGCGCCGTCGCCGTGGAGAAGAGCCATGAGCGGCTGGATCAAGTGCGCTGAGCGCATGCCTCAGCTGCCCAGGGGTGGCGGCAAGGCCTGGGTAATCGCCTACACACCAGCACAAAAAGCACAGAGCGCCTTCAACGGCGCCCGCTTCCTCTACTGGAATGGCATCGACTGGCGTTACGGCGATGGCTCGCGCTTCGAGCACCGCGTGACGCACTGGCAGCCACACCTCACTCCACCAACCGAGTAACCCACCACCTGGAGGCGACCATGGGCGCACTTCGAGCAGCACAATGGCGGTATGACAATGCCGAGCCTGACGATGATTCTGCGTACCAGGCAGCGGCTCAGAACTGGATCGAGAGCAACGCCGAGGCCCTGGTGGGCGGCTGCGACGTTCTGATCCCGCAGCGCTTCGGCGGCCCGATTGGGGTTCGCCAGGAGGAGTACGTGGCCAAGGTCGCCGAGCACCTGCGGTCGCTGCAGGAAGCCGAGCAAGACGACATCACCGCCCTCGCCCTCCTCCTGCTCCAGGCGAAGGCCGGCGGACCGGTGAAAAGCATGGTCGAGGACATCGTCGGTACGAGCGATCACATCAACGGCAAGCTGTATGAGATAGCCGAGGGCATGCTCGACCAGTACGCCGAGCAGGGCCTGAAGCATGAGGCTGACGAGGCAGGCCTATGAGCCCGCATGTCCTGCTCGACAACGAGCTGGATGCCTTGGCCGATCCATCCACTCCGGTGAGCTGGTCCGTGATGATCCAGAAGCAGCTCACCGAAATGATGGCCGACCAGCGCATCACCATCGAAGAGTTCAACCACTACTGCGGGCGCCTCAACAAGATCGTTGGTGGGCGCAAGGAGGTTGCATGAGCACTGCACCGGTTAAGTCCCTGATCGACGAGCAGCTTGAGCAGATCGAGCGCAGCCTGGCCATCATCGGCGCCGGGCTGCCGCGCGAGGTTCCTGTCTCTTCCCTGCCGCCCAAGCTCGTAGCCGCCATCAAGGCCGGGCGCATCGCTGTGAGGCCTCGGCCATGACCGGCTACCAGCGCGCCCGCCGCTTCGCTACCTGGCGCGGCTCCTTCATCGCCCTCACCTTCTGCACCGGCTGGCTCCTCCTGAGCGCCCTGGCCGACACCATCACTTCCTGAATTCACACCCGAGCACGGCGGGCCTTCGGGATAACCGTACCCCTTCGGGAGCGTAAGCGGCGAGAGCGCGCAACCATCCACCGCAGCCAGGGCCTGGGCAATACCTCCAGTCCTGGGTGACCTGGCATTTTCCCTATTCCACTGACGGCGCCGGCCTGGCGCGAGGTTTTCCAATGTCCGCAGAACAGAAACTGATCGCGATCGAGGAGATCAGCGAAGCGAACGCCCCGGCCATCTATGTGGCCGGCGGCCTGCAGCAATTTATTGACCTGGTGAAGGGCGAGGTCCTTGGCGAAGTGCCCGACCTGACCACCCGCAAAGGCCGCGAGCGCATCGCCAGCCTGGCCGCCAAGGTCAGCAAGTCGAAGACCGCAGTCGAAAAACCGGGCCGCGACTACCTGCGCCGGCTCAAGGAAATGCCGAAGGTGGTCGAGGCTGAACTGCGCGAGTTCGTGACCACCATGGACAACCTGCGCGATGAGGTCCGCCAGCCGCTCACCGACTGGCAGACGGTCGAGGACGCGCGGGTCGACCGCCACAACGACGCTATCGCCCGCATGAAGGAACTGGCCACCGATCTGGGCGCCCTGGACGCCGAGCAGTTGGAAGCGCGCGCCACGGAGCTCTCCCAATTCGCCCTTGGCGAGGCCTGGGAAGAGTTCGAAGCGGAGGCCGCCCGGACCAAAGAAGCGTCGATGGACGCCCTTGTGGTCGCCGTGGCTGCCCGTAAGAAGTACGACGCCGAGCAAGCTGAACTGACCCGCCTGCGAGCCGAGGCTGAAGCCCGCGAGCAGAAGGAGCGCGAGGAGCGGATCGCGCGGGAGGCCGAGGAGCGTGTACGACGCGAAGCCGAGCAGAAGGCCCAGGCCGAACGGGAAGCCGCGCAGCGCCGAGAACTTGAAGCCAAGGCCGCTGCCGAGCGACGCGAACTGGAGTTGAAGCTGCAGGCCGAGCAAGCGGAACGCGCTCGAGCGCAGGCTGAAGCGGACCGAGTTGCCACCGAGCAGCGCGCCGAGCAAGAACGCCAGGCCGCCGCCCGCCGGGCTGAAGAAGCAGCTGAACAGGCTCGTGAGGACGAGCGCCGCCGTGCCGATGCAGCTGCCGCCGAGATCGTGCGCCAGCAGCAGCAACGCGAACGCGACGTCGCCCACCGTCGAAGCATCAACCGTGCCGCCCTTGAGGCCTTCATCGCCGGCGGCATGACCGAGGAATGCGCCAAGCAGGCGATCACCCTGATTGCCGAGCGCAAGATCCCGAACATCACCATCCAATACTGAGGTCGCCATGAGCCAAGTAGCCAGGGTCGAAACCCAATCCCAGCCGCCGGCCGTCGCCACCGAGTCGGTGACCATCCTGCAGATCATCCAGCAGGTCGCAATGTCGCCGAACGCGGACATCGACAAGATGGAGCGGCTAATGGCGATGCACCGCCAGCATCAAGCGCAGCAGGCTCAACAAGCATTCGATGCCGCCCTGGCCGCCATGCAGGAAGAGCTCCCGGTGGTTCGTGAGCGCGGCGCCATCAGGGACAAGTACAAGAACGTTCAATCTACCTATGCCCTGTGGGAAGACATCAACGAAGAGCTGAAGCCGATACTCGCGAAACACGGCTTCGCGCTCACATTCCGCATTCCGAGAACCGAGCGAGGAATCGAGGTTGAGGGCGTGCTGAGCCATCGCGACGGGCACCGGGAAACAACCTCGATCCTGTTGCCGGCCGATGCCACAGGCAGCAAAAACGCAGTGCAAGCGGTTGCCAGTTCGGTCAGCTACGGCAAGCGCTATACCGCTGGCGCCCTACTGAATTTCACCACCACCGGTGAAGACGATGACGGCCAAGGTGCGAATCAGGTGCAGCAGCCAGACGAGCCGGTCATCACCCCGCGGCAGGCTGCACAGCTCGACGCGCTGCTGAAAAAATGCAGCCAGGTGCTGGTCGACCACTTCACGGCCAAGTACGGCTGCGCCGCCAACGTCTACAAATCCGAGTTCGATGCTGTGCTCGCCCGCCTCACCAAGTCGGCCAACCGTCCGCAGGAGTAAACCATGCAGATCATCTCAGACGTCGAACAAGGCACCCAGGCCTGGCTTGACCTGCGCCTGGGCATCATCACCTGCAGTGAGCTGGACTGCCTGCTGGTGAACGGCAAGGGCGAATCGGGTTTCGGTGCCGGCGCCTTCACGTACATGAACACGCTGATCGGCGAACGCATCACCGGCGAAGCAGCCGATCCATTCAGCGGAAACCGCCACACGGAGCGTGGCCACGAGTTGGAAGGGGTTGCACGCAATCTCTACCGCGACAGCGAGGAGGTCGAGACAACCGAGGTCGGGATCATCCTCAACCACGGCATCGGCTACTCGCCAGACGCTCTGGTCGGAGATAGCGGTCTGACCGAGATCAAGACCAAGCTGCCGAAGCTGCAGGTTGACGTGATCCTCGGTGGAGAGATTCCGAAGGAGCACGTCGCCCAGTGCCAGGGCGGCCTTTGGGTGTCGGAGCGCGAGTGGATCGATTTCATCTGCTACTGGCCTGGCATGCCGCTGTTCGTGAAGCGCGCATACCGGGACGAGGCAATGATCCGCAAGCTCTCGGAGCGCGTGAAGACCTTCTACGAAATCCTCGACGATCGGATGAACCGCGTGCTCGGCATCGCAGCATAGGAGGCCCCATGAACCCATCAATCGACCTGGAGGCCGCCAAAGCGGCCTTCCTTGCCTCTGGAGGCAGCATCATCGTGCTCGACGGTTTCCAGTACGTGCCGCACCGCCCGCATCGCGACATCGAGCAGGTTCGCGCCGTGCAGCCAAAGCCGATCAGCCAGAAGGCGCAGAAGCGCCAAGAGCAGCTGGCCGAGCTGCGCAAGCTGGCCAAGACCATGACCTATGCCGAAGCCATGGAGCACACTGGCCTGGCCCAGACCACGCTGTACCGGGCGGCTATGGAAGGCTGCTTCTGCTTCAGGCCCGATCCCAAGCGCGGTCGCGGGGAGAAGAACAGGGCCTATGCAGACCCCGAAGCGGACAAGGCCCTGGCTGCCAAGATCACCCAGTTGCGCGATGCTGGTCTTAACCGGCACGAAGCCAAGACCAAGCTGGGCATCTCCGACCGCAAGTTCTGTAGGGTCATCCACCTGTTCGGCGTCGACTATCCCAAGGTTGAGGGTAAGCGATGCGACGGACCGGTTTGAAGTTCCAGGTCCGCCAGCGCCGGCGGCAAGAACAGTTTCACCTGCCGCCCAGCGGCCTCACGGAGCACCGAAATGCAGAAAGCACCCTCTGGAGTCGTAACCCTGCCGGCCTGGATGAATCGGCCGGTCAAGAAGCTGTACAACACCCGCAGCGGCGGCCAGTACCGTGCTGATGAGGTCGCGCTGGCCTTTGCGCTCAGCCTGCGGGAGCACGACAGCGCCGACCACCTACGCAGGTTGGCCCGGCGCCTGGTCGACAAGGTATGCCTTGAGCACCAGCCGAACATGAAGCGCCTGGCCCGCGAGCCGGACGATGCCAAGGTGTTCGACGCGGCGCTCAAGATCATCAACCGGGTATGCGACCTGCTGGAGTACGCCCCGGGCACCGCGTTCGTGCGCAATGGAGGCGGTGATGGCCCTGACGCAGCAGCAGCGTGACGAGAAGCGCAGGGCCAAGGCCGAGCGGTTGCAGGAAGAAGACCTGCGTTTGAAGGTTCGACGAGGTACTAAGCAGGCCCTGCTGGAACTGATGGAATGGGCCGGCCTGGAAGAGAACGGCGAAGCCATGACGCTGCTGATTCACCGGGCGCATGAGCTGGGCCCAGAACGTGCTGTGCACTTTCTCACTCCTCCGCGCCACGAAATCGAGATTTCTGATTCTGTGGCGCAGAAGCTTGACCGGTTCCGCATCAGCCGAGAACTGCGCGCGCCGGCACTGATGCTTAGCGACGACCTCGACGACACAGGCGTTCCTCTCGTGTCAGCATGCACTTGAAGGCACTTATTCCATCAATTGACAGCCGTTTAATGCTATGGAATGGAAAAAAACACCTCAATGAACGCCATGGAGGCAGCAGCACACAACATCAGCACAGTGGCCGAAATGAAAACTAGGTAATAAATACTGTCCTGAGTCATAGCTAGTCTCTCCAGTTGACTGTGTCGTCTATTCAGCACGAGCCCTGTATGTCCGCGTAGGATCGCTGCCCGTGACCTACAAGTCCGATCACAATACGGCCCCCAACTAAGGGTAGTAACACCCACAGTGTGGCTCATATGGACCTAATAAAAACCAATACCCCCACTCCAGTCAGGACCACCACAGCACCTACAACGAAGAACATGTAGCGCACATCGTTCTGAGTCATTGCCCTCTCCCCCAATTAAAGATTGTTCAAGGGTAGAGCAACTCCCGTACCAACACATGCCGCATCCGGCCATGGAGGTAAGCGCATGCTCACCATTTGCCTGCGAGGTAGAACATGCCTCCAGCAAGCGCCGTTAAGACGATGCCGTCCAATACATCGCCAAAATCGACGCTACCTGAAAGCCATGCTTCGTACTGAGCGGCCAGAAAAAAGATGGCTATGAACAAGACGACGCCCATGATGCGCCGCTGAAGCTTGAGTCTGACCTTGTCGGTTCTGAGCCAAAGCATAAGGGCCTCCTTTTACTTATCCGTTCATCCAACCACGGTAGCTCGCGCTGGCCCCCTGGTCACGGAGGGCGACACATGCATGGAGAAAGCCATGATCGAAGCGACCGAGAAGCAGCTTGGCCTGCTCTGGCACACCCTGGGCCTGTGCGCTGAGCGCTCAGATCGACGCAGCATTAGCCGAAACCACTTCCTCACCAGCCCGGGCTACGACGACTCCAACAACCTGGACGTTATGGTGGCCGCCGGCCTGATGACCCGCGGCAAGGCACCGGCCTTCTGCTCCGAGGATGAGGTGGTGTACCGCGCCACGAACGAGGGTAAGCAGTTCGCTTTGGACAAGCTGCCACCGCCCCCTCCGCCGGCCAAGCGCACCAAGTTCGATGCCTACCTCGACGAGTGCGAGTGCTACGACGGATTCGCTCATTTCCTCGGCATCAACATGCCGCAGTATCAGCAGCGCGGCAGCTGGGGCAAGTGGGAGTACCGGATGGTTCGCTACCCCAGGGGGAGCGCTTACCGCCAGTATCGGCGCCACTACAACTTCGAGCGCTGGTCAATCTACGAGCCGCTCGAGGTTGCTGGCGAGTGGGCTCCGACCATGAAGGAAGCCAAGGCGAGCTACAAGGCAGCACTCAAGGAATACCACGCCAAGCCCAAACTGCCGGCCAACGACTTCGAGCGCCTCTACTCCGCCTGACACGCCGGCGCTGCCCGCCAGCGCCTTCCCCTATTCACCGATAACGCCTTCTCGGAGACGGCAGTACTGACCATCTGCTATCTGGATCCCGACTGCCGCGAACGAAGCTCTCAATTCTTGATTGTTAGATGGCCCCTGCCAGCCATTGCGATAGCGACTAAATCCTGTTGCTGGCGGAACGCAGTATCAGTGAGCGTGAGATGGGATCCTGCTTCCCTTGCGGCCACAGCGAGCGCCACTAAGTCTTGCTGCTGACGCGTACCAAGTGGCAGCTCCAAAGCTGCACCAGCAGCAAGAAGCGCAAGCAACTCATGCTGCTGCATAGCGTTCAAAGACATTTCCGATTCCATTTTAGCCGGCCTCATGCCAGTGTCCCATATTACCCTTCAATTACCAGGTCACCTTTACTACCACGGTGATCGGCGAACTTATTGCTCAATATTCCCTGGTGCTACCCGCCAACGTCTTCCCATTAAACGACAATGCCTCCTCGGCTATTGCGAGCTGAAATACTCCCCATACTCCCTGTCCTCCTCCCTTGGAGCATTCGCCTTCACTATCGCAGTGAAGCTTCCAATGAAGCGGTGCCGGAGCTCTTTCGGCATCTCATAGGCGAAATGGACTAGCCAAGATCCATCACCCAGCAATAACGACTCACGGCGATACCGTTCCACTTCCTCCTCTTCTATCCCAACTTCGATTGCTACTTGCTGATTCGTTGGCTCGATATCCATCGCCATCTCCCATGCGGTGCTGAGCGACATCATGTCATTGCTAATCGATAGCACAGAGCCATCACAAATACCAACTTGGACGCCGCCTAGCGATAGCGGCGCTTTGATTTGAGGACCGTAACTGCAATGACCACAGCAATCGACCTGTTCGCCGGCCTCGGCGGATGGAGCACCGGCGCGCGCGCCGCAGGCGTCCAGGTTCTCTGGGCGGCAAACCACTGGCCGGTAGCCGTTGAATGGCATAGCGCCAACCACCCCGACACGCAGCACGTCTGCCAGGACCTGCACCAGGCTCGCTGGGAACATGTGCCGGCGCACGACATCCTGCTCGCTTCGCCCTGCTGCCAGGGCCACGCCAAGGCGCGTGGCAAGAAGTCGGGCAACCCTGAGCACGACGCTTCACGATCGACGGCCTGGGCGCCGGTATCGGCCCTTGAGTTCCACCGGCCACAAGCGGCGGTGATCGAGAACGTTCCGGAGTTCACCGACTGGATTCTCTACCCGGCCTGGCTGCAGGCCGTACAAGCTCTGGGATATCAAGCTGCGCCACACATCGTGGACTGCGCCGACCTCGGCGTGCCGCAGCACCGGGTGCGACTGTTCATGGTGCTGACGCGCAGCAAGGCACCGCTGATGCTGCAACTGCCCCGAGAACGGCATGTGCCGGCCGCCAGCTTCCTCGACTTCGAGGGCGGGCGGTGGTCGTCCATCGAGAAGCCGGGCCGGGCCCAGGCCACACTCGACCGGGTGAAAAACGGGCGTCAGCGTTTCGGCGACCGGTTCATCATGCCCTACTATGGCAAGGGCTCCGGCACCACCGGGCGCGACATTAACCGGCCGATCGGCACCATTACCACGCTTGACCGTTGGGCTCTGGTCGACGGCGACCGCATGCGGATGCTCAGCGCCAGCGAGGCTCTAGCTGCGATGTCGTTCCCGGCCGACACCCTGCGCCCGGACAACCATCGGCTGACTATGCACATGGCCGGCAACGCAGTGCCGCCACTCGCAGGGCAACGCGTTATCGAGGCCCTCCTGATTGCCGCTTAGCACTGCGCCTTCCCCGTTCCACTGACTAGGGCCTGACTGCACTTTCCGCCGGTGTAACCAATGAAGTACTCAACCGATACATTGAGTGCCCGTATCGAACCTTCCACCTGTTTAGCATCCACCCACCAGTCAGGCGTCTCTTGTGTAAGGACGCCGACGGCCGTCAACCTGAGCACTTCAGGATTGATACCCAAATGCTCAGCTGCGGCCATCAGCGATATAAGGGCCTGACGAAGCTGAATGTCAGTTTCTTTCGTAAGCGTCATGGACTTGACCCCATCACGTTCAGCGCCCGGATGCTGCCAATGCATCCGCTTCATGAGATTTGGTGGCCAGCTTTCTCGCATAGCCCACGCCCCATGCCATCGCCCTGGTCATTGACTCACCCGGGCGGGAATCGAAGGCTTCTTCGTGTAACGCCATGCCAGCGGGAGCATACACGCCGATAAACATCTGCGTGCCACCCGTTCGCGACAGCCTAACCTGCACATCTATGTATGTGCCGTCTTCGAGGGTCTCATCATGGGTTCGCTGGTGAAGCGTAGGGTCTGCCCATGTCCAGTACACATCGCCGCGCACTCTCATACAGCCCTCCTGCAACCGTCGTTTTAGTGGGTATTTGAAAAAATAACCCAAGCGGAGCGGTGATCAAGTCCATTGAGAACCGCTCCCGACAACTGGTCGAAAATCCAGCACACAAACATTTTTCCGATCAACTTTTGCCGCCTAAGGCGGCCAAGGAATCGTCATGTCTGAAGAAATCAAACTGATCCAGCGGGCCCCAGTCGTGCGCGATGAATACGGAATGTTCCAGCATCCAGGTCTTCCCGACTTCGATGAAGGTGATGGCGACAAGTGCAAGGCCTGGATTGCCGAGCAAGGCTTGCAGGTCTGCATGGTCAGCCTGGAATACGCCGACGAGGCAATCGCCAATCGTTACTTTGAAAGTCATGACCCGGATTGCAGTTACTGGGAACCTGAAAGGCCTACCGGTGGCGATTGGTTCTGCCTGGCCATCCATGACACTGACGACGGCCCTGTGTGCTGGTGGGCGCGCCGCGAGGTGCAGCCATGACCGACCTGATCGAAGTGAAGACAGCAGACCTTGTCGGCGAGCAGCTGGCCTGGGCCGTCGGGAAGGCGGAAGGCCTCGATGTGAAGCTCGCGCCGCCAATCTACGGCAACCCGTGGCGAGTGTTCGTCCGCTACACCGGTGAGGTCACCGTGCGCGATGCGCGGTATGACCCGCAGGAAAACTGGTCTTTGGGCGGCCCGCTGATTGAGAAACATGAGCTGACCATCGAGCCCAGCGCATGGGACTGGCAGCGCAAGTGCGTTCTCTGGCGTGCTCAGCAGGAAGATGAAAATCGGCACTTCGAACATGTGAGCCCGCTCGTAGCAGCGATGCGAGCCGCCACCCACACCAAGCTCGGCCATACCGTCCACGTGCCCAAGGAGCTATGCCAATGATCCTGCCCCTGATGTACATGGCCTACCTGATCTACAAAGGACCTCGCCCATGAACCTGATCGACTGCTACGTCACGAAGATCCTCGGCGAGCCGTACCGCAAGTTCGGCGCCTGGTGGGTCGATGCTGAGTACGAGGCCTATGGCCGGACCAGAAAAACAAAGCTCATGTTCCGCACCGAGGAAGCCGCCAAGACGGCGAAGGTCGGGCACCACTTCTTGGCCTGACTGGCACGGAGAGACACATGGCGAACGCCACAGCAGCGAAGCCTTCCAGCATTCAGCCCCGGTTTATCCGGTTCGGCGATGCCCCCGGGTATCTCGGTATGTGCCGGGATGAATTCAACAAGACGGTCAGGCCGAACGTGCGGGAATTCCCGATCGGAAAACAGGGCGTTGCCTTCGACCGCCAGGAGCTTGACGAGTGGGCCGACGCTTACATCGAGGCAAAGTCGATTGAAAAAGCCACAGGACAGGACAACAATCGGCCCCGCAGCGAGCGCCGAGGAGATGATACATGGCGCGAAAAACGATCACCGGCCTCTACGAGAAAGGCGGTGTCTGGCAAATCGACAAAGTCTACAAAGGGGAGCGAATTCGAGAGAGCACTGGCACTGGTGACCGCGAGGAGGCCGAGCAGTACCTGATCCACAAGCTGGAGAAACTTCGCCAGCAGAAGGTATACGGCGTGCGGCAGGTCAGGCTCTGGGAGGAAGCCGCGACGCGGTACCTCCTGGAGTCCAAGGATCAACCCTCCATTCACCTAACCGCACTGTGCATGAAGCAGTTGCACCCCTACTTGGGCCACCTGCCGCTGACGCACATCGACGACCAGGCATTGGAGCCTTTCATTCGAGACCGACAGACGGAAAAGGTGTTGCCCGACGGCACCGTCGAGAAGGCGGTAAGCAACAGGACGATCAACATCGCGATCGAGCGCGCGGTTCGGGTTCTGACCCTCTGCGCGAGGAAGTGGCGGGATGAAGATCGCCGGCCCTGGTTGGACAGCGTGCCGATGCTGAAAAAGCTCGAAGAGAAGAAGTCGAGCCGCAAGCCCTACCCGATGTCGTGGGAAGAGCAGTCGATTCTCTTCAACGAGCTGCCCGGGCACCTGCAGACGATGGCCTTGTTCAAGGTGAACACTGGTTGCCGCGAGCAGGAGGTGTGCAAGCTGAGATGGGATTGGGAGATTTCGGTGCCGGAACTTGGGACCAGTGTTTTCCTGATCCCCGCTGACTTCGGCGGGAGGCACGCCCGATCCGGCGTGAAGAATGGCGACGAGCGCCTGGTGGTGTTGAACAGCGTGGCCAAGTCGATCATCGAGCGGCAGCGCGGCATCAGCAAGGAGTGGGTGTTCCCTTACAACGGTGCCGCGATGCACCGGATGAACGACTCAGCCTGGAAGAAGGCACGGGTGAGAGCGGCGAAACTCTGGCAGGAGGAAAACCTTCGCCCCGCTCACCCTGGGTATGCCTCGATCAGGATTCACGACTTGAAGCACACCTTCGGCCGCCGACTGCGGGCTGCGGGTGTAACTGAAGAGGATCGGAAGTCACTGCTCGGGCACAAGAACGGCAGCATCACCAGTCATTACTCCGGCGCTGAGCTAGGCAAGCTGATTGAGGCTGCGAACAGGGTATCAACAACGGACTCGCGTGGGCCGGTGCTGACGATATTGAAGAGGAAAATCGGGTGATGTCCCGAAAAAGTCCCCACACGCAGAAATGAAAAAGCCACCCGTGGGTGGCTAAGTCATTGGGATTATTTGGTCGGGACGGAGTGATTCGAACACTCGACCCCTTGCACCCCATGCAAGTGCGCTACCGGGCTGCGCTACGCCCCGAACTCATTCTCGATGTTGCTGAGAACGATGAAG